>WNGF01000084.1_pt1 | contig 121388 bp, 122 predicted proteins | sample 5400641 | NCBI WGS metagenome assembly WNGF01 (sample SAMN13153371, study PRJNA577476) | soil metagenome | isolation source: 80 cm soil or saprolite under grassland replicate 2 | place: USA:California | collected 2016-06-15 | reverse complement strand
TCGCTGCTCAAACGCGGCATCTCTGGCACTTACGTGAGCGTGGAACCCTTCCACCTTTTTCGCTACCTTGACGAGCAAACCTTCCGGTACAACAATCGCAAGGATTTGAATGATGGGCAGCGGTTTGCTATGGCTATGACTCAGGTTGCAGGAAAGCGGCTTACTTATGCAGAACTCACTGGCAAGGACGAATCGCCGCGCCACGAAACGACAGGGACGCGGGAAACGGATGTCCCGTTCTAGTCCTTGTCGGAACGCTTGGGTTTGCGCAAAGTAGAAGTTTGCTTCGCTTGCTTCTTTTGCTTTTTCAGTATTTCGGCCTTGGAAACCTGAAAGAGCGCAGTCATGCCGCGCTCGAACCGCTCTTTCGCTTCCGGGCCTTCTTTGTATTCGGGCATATATGGACTTCCTTACACAGCAGTTTATCGCATCTGCCAAGCGAATCCGTGATGAAATAGCGAATGTCATTGGGCGTCTATCTTCATTTGGTAGTGATCTCAAGGAAATCAAAGAAGCCGCTCAGTCCATAGACAAAACAGCAAAGGCCACTCAGCAAGCAAAAGCACCCCAAGTAGAAGTGCGGGCACTCCTGGATATTCCAGGCCCCATAGAAACCAAGCGCGATGCCTACGATGATCACCAGCAGAGACGAGATAGGTGGAGATTGCTCGTCGAAACGTTCACTCTCTTCGCGGTTGTCGGCTATGGGTATATGACTATTCGCATGTGGCGAGAAATGATTTCCGCTAGACACCAAGGGCAGCAAGCGATTAAGGCCGCGCAAGACGCTGCTCGCGAAGCCCAGAATGCCAACCTGATCACAAAGGAGTCGCTGGTTGCCGTTCAACGAGCATTCGTTTTTCCAAGCCCCACAAACGACATTCCAGGCGGCCCAGTTACAGCGAAATCGCAAGGTATCGTTGTATTCATTGACTGGAATAATTCTGGTACCACCCCCGCTAAGTGGATGACCTTTCACAATATCGCTATCTGGTTTGAAGACGGGATGCCATCCAGCTTTTCCTTTCCAGAAAAGTGGGGACCCATCCAGTCGCACATTCTCTCCCCGACGGTCATCCCGCCAAAAGGCAATATTCGGACTCACAACAACATTCCATTGCCAGTTTTCACCAAATGGATGAATGGAGGGATGCACGTCTACTTTTACGGATGGGCAAGATACAAAGATGTTTTCAACGGAACTCCAGAGCATCTCACCAAATTTTGTTACGAAATGGAGAGGGTAGAACCCCCACGCCCTATCTCCAATCAACCGGGATTCTCCCAAGTCGGTGCGTACTTGGCCCAGTGTCCGCGAAACAATTGTTACGACGAACAATGTCGAGAACGTTAGCCCTGTCACGGCAATTCCGACTATACATAAACATGTGAGCCAAGTATATAAATGCCCTAATTTGGGCTACGAACCTGGACTTCGTGGGGTTCGTGGACGGCGCATTCTGCTGATTGCCTCCGCCCGACAGCCCCAGGGCTGGGCAGAATGGGCAGAACCGATCATTTATAGGCCGCTGAGGATTTCACCAGAAAGGCGTAAAGCAGGCAGGTAGTGAGGCCAGGAAGAGAAAGCATCCCCTACCCACTGAGCTGTGGTTACGGAATCAAGCAGCGCACGAGGCGAGAGCAGTAATCCGCATCACTGCATCCAGGTCGCTGCATCGGGAAAGCTGTACGTCAAGTTCTGATATTTGGGCCGGGCCTTGGCTGCGACCTTGACCGCGAAGGTATAGGCCAGAGTATCGCCGTCATCGGGAGAACCTTCCCCGCGGGCCTTCAAGTCGTCTTTGCTCTCGAGTTGAATCGAGCCGTGGAAGCGTTTCCCGCGCGCGGTGTCGTAACCAGGCGGGCAGAACCGATCATTTGTAGGCCGCTGAGGATTTCACCAGAAAGGCGAAAGCAGGCAGGCAGTGAGGCCAGGAAGAGAAAGCATCCCCTAACGGTCAAGCCCCAGGACCACTTTTGAGCAGCCCCAGGACCACTTTTGAGCGGACTTAAGCAAACCGGTGATTTACGCGCTTCCAATGCAAGGGCAGGAGAGGCAAGAGGAAGGATGATGCGGGTGTACCGGACGGCGCACCCGCACGCGGGCCTTAGTCCCAAAAAATTCGCCTGCCCCCATGAGCCCAGCATGACAGTAGCCGTCCGGCAAGACGCCGCTGGGATACCAATCCGCCTTTAAGCTCTAACCTGGATGTACTTCACCAGATTAAAGGTGGTGGCAGGAGTATGAGGAGGTTCGCCGACGGTGAGCTCATCATAGTCCACGCCCACTTCAATTCCGGACCCGGCTTTTGCGGCGCTCTTTAGCTTTTCAGCCATGTAGCTTGCACGTTCGAGCATCAGGTCACCTGTGTACTCAATCCTGAACCACTTCGGCTGCTTTTGAACCCTGAAATAGACGATCTCTTTCGCGGTCTCCTGCGCTCGCCAGACTTCACCGATCACATTACCTTCGAGTTCATTGTGTGCCATAGTCCCGCTCCTATGCCCCGATGTTGCTCCCGTCCAGGCCGACTGAATCAAGAAATTGCGTTTTGTTCCGAAAATGGAACAAGCCGAGACTCGTTGAGTGAAAACGGGAGCGGTCCTGCGTTGGTTCGATACCGAACGAAAATACAGTATTTACCCGATTCAGCCTGAGTTGATCGCGTGGAACGCTAAACGCTAGAGGGACGCTTAGGAACTGGCGAGACGCTTGCCCATAATGGCTTTTGCCGTTGCCTCCCTACGTCCCCCGTTTTCCCTCCCGTTCGCATCGAACCCGATGGCCAAACCGATCATTTGTAGGCCGCGGTGGATTTCATCAGGAAGGCGTAAAGCAGGAAGACAGAGGCGCAAGGAAAAGACAGCTTCCCCTTACCCCAAGGTGGAGTGGTTACGAAACTTGCCTCAGGGGTTGGGGTCAGGATGCTGAATCACCCAGTGGCGTTTAAAAGCCTGACGACCCCTTCTGAAGAAACCTGTTGTCTCGCGGCCCTGTTCGCTAGGAAGTCACAGCGTAGATTGTCGGCGTCATCGGCGTGCCCTTTCACCCACTGCCACCGAACTGTAGGAGATGCAATCCGCCTGTCTAACTCTTCCCACAGGTCTTGATTCAGAACAGCACGACTGCCCCTTGTGTTCTTGCTCCTTCCCCAACCGTTAGCTTTCCAACCTGCAAGCCATTCCGTGGTGCCGCGCTGCACATACTGTGAATCCGTCGAAATGGTGATCGCGCACGGCTCCTTCAAAGCCTTCAAGCCCGCGATAACCGCTTGCAGTTCCATTCGATTGTTCGTGGTGTGTGCCTCACAACCGAACATCTCATCGACGTGACTGCGAAAGCGGAGCACGCAAGCCCATCCACCGGGGCCGGGGTTCCCGATACAGGCTCCATCAGTTGAAAGTATGACTTGCTCTTGCAGGTTCACGTTTGTCGATTCTAGCTGCACTCCCGTCGGCGCAGCTAGTAGCATCTGTGGACAAAGAGGGAGGCAGGAAGTGAAACGGAAATACGTTGAAGATTTGCTGAACTTCCTCAGAAAAAAGGAATCGTAGCCGCTCAGGCGCGTTGGGCGAAGCGGAAGGGCCCCAAGTCCAGCTAGCGGACACTGCATTTGCTGTGCACTTGCACTATAATTTGCGCCGCTATGCCGAAGCTTAAGGATTTCGAAAACCACCCCGTTGTCCTTCTTCTGTTCGATCCTGCCCAGCCCGGCGGCCTTGAAAAAAGAACCGTGAAATTGCTGACCGTAGATGACGGGGGAATCTGGGTAGAAGATCAAAAACTAACGAATGACGTGCTGGGATCTCTAAATCTTCCGGCCGCTCCGGCCCTAGTAACGCCATTTTTTCCCTATTCTTCGATTCATGCAATTTTTGCGAATGTCCCTGGCTTGTCTCTTTCGGAAAAAGCATTTGGCGAATAAACTCACGGCCTTCTTTGACAGTAAGCACTCTACGGTGCGCTCTCTGTAATTCTGCCTTGTCACGGTTCCTCCAATACGATCTGTGATCTTGTTTGCGCTTTCTTTTTGTTCTTGCTTCCAGTCATCCGACACCAAGACCATAGCCCTCGGTCCTGGTGCATCCGGCATAAAGGAGCCACCGTCGTTTAACCAGCTCGGTTCTGCGACAATTTCCGTCCCTCGGCTTTCCCGTTCGGGACTAGGCTTCTCGACATGTCGCAACGTTTCCGCAGTCGCTCTGTAGCCAAACCGCGCAGATGCGTGGTCCTTCGGGCATTCAGCAACCGGCTATTTCTTTGGTTGCTTACATCGAGCGACCGGGGCTAAACTACGCCCAGCAACGTCATCGAAGCACGAGATGCGGTACGCAGTCTTGTCCGGCGCGGCGCAGACTTCATCAAGGTCTACAACCCCATTTCACCGGGGCCCTATTTTGCATTGGCCGACGAGGCGAAGCGGCTGGGCATGGTCTTTGCGGGCCATGTGCCCGAACAGCTGAGTGCTGCGCAGGCTTCCGATGCCGGACAAAAAAGCCTGGAGCACATGTACAACTTCCCGCTGGACTGCTCCTCGCGGGAAGAAGAGTTTCGCAGGGATATCGCCGCCAGATACGATGACCCCAAGCTGGACCTGCCGCAGCTTTTTCCCGGGAATGCGGACGTGCTTGCTTCCTACAGCCGCCAGAAATGCACGGCGCAGTTCGCGCGCTTCGCGCGCAACGGCACCTGGCTGTGTCCGACGTTGCATAATAGCTGGCGGCACGCGCACAACTCCGATGCAGCACTCATCGATGATGAGCGGGCGCGATTCTACCCGGAGGTATTTCGCGAATACTGGAAAACAAAGACGTCCGACGAGCGTCGGCGTTCGCCGGAGTTTGTCGCGCGATGGCAGGGGTATTACGAGTCGGTGCGTGGGATGATCCCGGATGCGGAGCGCCGGCTCCTACTCTTGGTCCCCTTGGGCCGGAATTCGCGTTTATCCCGGACGTGGTCGCGAACAAAGCTTCCTAATCAGGTTTCCAGATGAACCGACTCTTACGCTGTACCTCCGTTTGGTTAATGGTGGCGTGCGGCGTTGTCGTTGCACAAACTCGACGCGTCAACGCGCCCCAAGCCGATAATGTTCCGCTCGCCCTGACTCACGTCGCTGTGATCGACGCGACCGGTTCGCCGGCGCAACTGGAGATGACCGTAATTATTTCCGGCGGGCGTATCACCAGGTTGGGGCCCGCTGCGAAGGTCAAGGTTCCGGCGGACGCGCTGGTAATCGACGCTTCCAAGAAATTCCTGATCCCCGGCCTCTGGGACATGCACATTCACGTGGACGATAGCGAGCTTTACCCGACGCATCCCTCACGCGCCGATAAAGAAGCCGTTTTCCCGCTGCTCACTGCCAATGGCGTCACCGGTGTGCGCGACATGAGCGGCGGCCTCGAGCAGATCCAGCAGTGGCGGACCAGCATCGAGCTCGGAGACTTGTTGGGACCGCGCATGTTTACTCCCGGTCTCATGGTTGACGGCAAATTCCCCGTTTGGCTCGGCGTGATGCGTGTCGAAAGCGAAGTAGCTGCCGCTCTCGCTTACACGAGAGATCTGAAAACACAAAAGGAAGGCCACGTTGACACCGCGACCTTCCTTCTTCCTGCTGACCAGCGTGAGGGCTTTCGTTTTCGGGATAGCAACCGAACTTGGCAACCGAACTTGTCCCAATGAACCGTTGCGCAAACGTCACGGGGAAACAATCGACTAGCAACCAATCGGCTCGCACCAGAGCCCGACGACTAAAAGCCCTCGCACTTCTTTCGAACGAGGCAAACCACCCAGCTTCCGCAACGTTCCATTCACGTTCCAGAAAATAGGCTGTTTTTTGCGGTTTTAGTTGAGTAAGTGACTGGAAATACTGACTCGATGGAAGGGTGAACTTATCGTTCGCAACGATGAGGTCGTCGGTTCGATCCCGACCGGCTCCACCAAAATCTCACAGGTCCTTCGGCTTCGCTCAGGATTTCGGCAGCGGACTCCCGCTCGTCTTCGATGAAGACGAGCTCACGCCCGCTAAACGCCTCAAGTTTAGTTCAGGTCCGAGAGGACCGAGGTGGTGAAGCCTCCGTTCTGGCCGTTGAGACCGACAATGGTGCGGATCTGGCCGGCGCTGAACGACAGCGAATTACTGTCTATGAATGCGAATTTCTGCCCTGCCTGTGTGAATATTACCTCATAGCTGCCAGCGTTCATGGGTATGTAACCGGAAGCCGATTGATAGGTGAGACTCGAGACGACGGGACTGACGGTTGAGATATCTGTGCCCGGGGCGACAATGTACACGTCTGCGGTACCGAGTGTGGGCGACGCATTGATGACGCGAATCTCGATTGTGCCCGATGCGGGTGCGGTATGATCGTCGCTTAACACGATGGCACCCGAGCTGGTCGCGAGAACCGTGCTGAAGGCCCCAGACTGCAGACTGATACTTTGGTTGAGAAGCGCATTCGGATTTCCCGTGGCTGCGATCTGCAGGCTGGAGGAATCAGAACTTGCCGCGGTGTAGCCTGAGGCCCCCCCGTAAGTGACTCCGGTGATAACGCTTTTGTTAGCCAGCAGCAGGTCAACGCTGGATAGTCCCACAAAGGCATTCATCAGTCGGACAGTGGTGTTGCTCGATCCACATCCGGTGGTCAACAACGTAATACCCACAGCAAACAGTCCGGTAACAGCCGAGGCAAGTTTCCCGAGTCGAATCAATATGCGCTCCTGTGAAACAGAAATTTGTTTTTTTGTTATATCCGCACTGATGCGAAGCAGAGTTGCTGGAGTTGCGCAACACAGGTAAAGCGTTGTAAAGCACACGGGTGTTGATGTGAGGTCCGCAAATTCTCTGCGCAGGTGCGACTACACTGTTTGCATTCCAAAAGCGACGCAAGCTATGGGAAGAGCTGCTTAGCACGCAAGCCAAAGATGTCGAAGCGCTGGGGCTATGGCACAAGCAACGGCTGAGCTTGACGGCCAGCCCGCGGCGATTTACGCGGAAGGTTGGCAAGGGACGAATCACATACATCGGTGTGTGGCTCGATGATGAAGCCATGAAGTTGGCTGCGAAGTGGATGACCGACATCGGAGGCGTAAAAGCAGCTCTCGGCCCGGGCCGGATGGCGTGGAAGTCTACCCTTCGTGTCTTCCTGGCCATTGAGGTTAGATTTATGAAAGGCAAACCGTTGGCATGGTATAGTTCCTCCCCGGCTGCAAGAAGGCCTTATTTCAGGAGGATAAGTTATGCGAAGACTGCTGTTGGTAGTTGCCGCGGTGTGCGTGTGCGCTTCCCTGGCTCTGGCACAGGGAAAGGTGGCAAACGGGTGGACGTGCCCCAAACCGACCGATGTGCACAGTATCGAGATAGGAGATAAGCCCGGCCACGCCTACTCCATCGACCAGATCACGTGCACTTCAACCAAGGGCGAAATCGCGGGGGTGCGAGAGAAAGAGGGTACCGGCACTGAGTTCGCTGAGGTCACGGGCAATAGCGTCAAAGGCCACGGCGTGTTCGTTGAAACCATGGCCAACGGAGACAAGATCCACTTTGCTTATCAGTTCACCGCGACCACTAAGGACGGGCAGATACAATCGGCTACCGACAAGTTTCAGGCCACCAGCGGGGCCGGGAAGTTCAAGGGAATCAAGTCAAGCGGCACCTGCACCGGAACCGGGAGCGCCGATGGATCTGTGAACTGGGCTTGCACCGGGACTTACTCCGTTCCCTAGTCAGAGTCAGACTAAGAGTATCTAGTGCGGGTGTCCCAGGCTAACCACCCGGTGGAGATCGAGTCGCATTGGACGGAGCGCAAGAGGGAGCTAGCTGGAATTTCTCCTACAGTGCGGTTCCGGCCACTCGCAAAAAATCCCCGCCCAAGCGAAGCTTGAACGGGGCACCCTGGGGAGTAATCACCTTGCTTGGTAGGTTACTCGACCCATCAATCAAGGCTAAACTTCCCCGGCAATCTCTTATTTGAGCGACGCCATATCAATAACGAAGCGGTACTTTACATCGCTCTTCGCCAGCCGGTCATAGGCCTGGTTAATGCCCTGAATCTTGATCAGTTCAATGTCGGAAGTGATGCCGTGCTCGGCGCAGAAATCCAGCATCTCCTGAGTTTCGCGAATGCCTCCGATGGCGGAACCAGCGAGACGGTGTCGCCCAAGTATCAGATTGAAGGCGGCCACAGGAGCGGGTTTCTCCGGGGCGCCTACCAGCGTCATGGTGCCATCCTTTTTAAGGAGTTGCAAGTAGGCGTTGAGGTCGTGCTCGGCGGAAACTGTATCGAGAATGAAGTCGAAGCTGGCAGCATGCCTTTGCATCTCCTCAGAGTTGGTCGAGATGACGACTTCGTCAACGCCCAAACGCTTCGCGTCTCCGATCTTCTTCGGCGATGTGCTGAACAACACCACATGCGCACCGAAAGCCTTGGCAAATTTCACGCCCATGTGCCCGAGGCCGCCAAGGCCCACAATGCCGACCTTTTGACCTTTGCCGACATTCCAGTGGCGCAGGGGCGAATACGTGGTGATGCCCGCGCACAACAGCGGCGCGGCGCCCGCGAGGTCCAACTTGTCCGACACGCGGAGCACAAACGCTTCACGTACCACAATGCTGTCGGAATATCCGCCGTATGTGACGCCGCCGAGAATTTTGTCCTCGGCGTTGTAGGTGAGGGTTGGGAAATTGACGCAGAATTGCTCATCGCCGGCCCGGCAGTTCTCGCACACGCCGCATGAGCTGACCATGCACCCCACGCCGACGATGTCGCCTTCTTTGAACTTTCTTACGGCGCGGCCCGTTTTCGCGACCCGTCCAATAATTTCGTGGCCCGGCACGACGGGATAAACCGTCGGCAAACTGTCCTGCCATTCATTGCGCACCTGGTGCAAGTCTGAATGGCAAACACCGCAGTACTGAATGTCGATCTGCACATCGTCTGGACGCAGGTCGCGTCTCGGAACCGAAAACGTTGCCAACCCGGATGTGGCACTCTTCGCTGCATAACCCTTCGCCTTATAGGCGGGCGATTCCGGGGCTTGAACTTCGGGTATCGGTGTTGCTACTCCACTCATTTTGTCTCTCCTGAAATTAATTCGAGATCGGTCGAAAGGATTCGCGCCCTTGCGGACAAAATCTGGCGCTCTGACTCAGGCGTATTTTCTCTTTTTCAGATGCCCTGCTCCTGATAAAGGACGCAAGAAATGATTAATTGTAGACTCCGGCGACCTTGCGAATCGCAGAGGGATTCCCCTCCGCGGTCACAGACTTCGTCTCGCACGGAAGCCGAATCCGGTTCGAGGTCGCTTCATCTTCCTAAGAGTCTCCGACGTTAGAGAGCACTGGTTTGATATCAACGACCGGCGTGCCGTCGATGGCTTCGATGGGCCCAATCCGCAGCCGGTTCTTCACAATCCTGCGTATGGTGACGCGATGAAGACCCAAAGGATTCGGCCGGTCTGGAGATCGCGTCGCAAATACACCAGTCAGCGGACGGCGACGGTCCGAGCGAGGATGAACCTTCAGCACGTCGCGTCGGGACCGGTGCAGCCAAGTAATGACGATGACGTCGTGGCCAGCTTGAAGCCCGTCGAGGGCCTCTGCCGCAAACAAATTCACTTCAAGCCAGGCGTCGGGCGCGCCTTCCCATCCTTGCATGGGTGCTTCGCTGCGATTCTTGATGCTGGATCGGATCACACCAATCGGGCGAAGCTGGGCACGGCTGCCAACCTGCGCGCGTACCCCACTGTTGGTTATTGCATTCTTTTTTGCTGACATTTCGATATGCCCTACAAGTCGAAACCGTCTCCGGAAACGGAGATGAGGCTGTGCTGCTGGGCGGACGAGAGCGTCCGCCCCAAACGAGCATCCTCAGTAGTTCTTCGGCTGGGTCATGCTGAACCAATTGCCAAAGGGATCTTTAAACACCGCTTCCACGCCGTAGAACTGATCTTTGGGTTCGGCGACGAACTCCACGCCTTTGGCCTTCAGTTCTTCATAGGTCTTGCGGCAATCGGAAGTCTGGAAGGCGCCGGGGCCGAAACAGCCTTTCTTCAGCAGCGCGGCAATGGTCTCGGCATCTTTTGTTCCATTCTTCTCGGTAGCGCCGCCCTTCATCTTGACGAAATCGCCTCCGCTGCCGACCTTCATCAGAATGATCTCCAAGTCAGACTGTCCTTTAGGAGCGACCGTCAGCCAGCGGAAGCCGGTGGGCAGCGATTGATCAACTTTGACTTCGAAGCCCAGTTTGTTGACATAGAAGTCCTTGGCCACGTCCTGATCAAGCACATAAATGGTTGCGTGTGACATTTTTTGGATCATGAATGTTCTCCTTCGATGGGAGATTAGCGAAGTTGGATCGAGCGATGCTTCTTGAATCTTGCCATTTGATGTACTGAGAGTCCGAGTCGAAGTTCATAAACACAGAGGTACACAGAGGACGAAAGAGGAATTAAGTCTGTGAACCTTTGTGCCCTCGGTGGTTCATGTTGTTGCTCAATTCGTCCTTTATTCGATAGCCCAGGCCTGCAAAAAGCATCCCGGCAACATCAGCACGCGCCAGGGAGCGTTGTATCCAAAGATGCGGCGGACCTCACGCTGAAATTCGGCGGGACTGCGGCCGAACTGGGCGCGGAATTTGCTGGAAAACGATCCCAAACTTCCGTAGCCGACTTCGAAGCAGACTTCAGTCACACTGCGCTCAGAGGCGAGCATCTGCCGGGCCCGGTCCATGCGCAGGCGAGTCAGAAAATCATGTGGGGTCTCACCGAAAGTTGCACGGAAAAGACGATGGAAATGAAATTCAGAAAGACAGGCCTTGCGCGCCGCCTGCTCGAGGAGAACACGGGACTGGTATTCGACGGCCAGGAGGTCACGTCCGCGACAGAGCCGGCGGAAGGTGTCGTCATGCAGAAGCTGCGCCACGAAGAAATAATACTACCGCTTGGGCAGCAGAGTCTGCGCCGTGCGGCAGCGCGTACGGGGACTGAACCTTGCCCGGACGACGCTCCGCTCGTTTAGCCATTACCGAGCCTGCTGCAGAATGCGTCAAGGCGATGGACCATCGTTGTGGCGGCCGAATTAAAGCTGTTCGTCACTCCCGTGGGTGAACTGCGTGCAACTCGCCTACTCGCCCTGCCATCCACCTCAGATCGTCATGCTAACGGATACCAAATCCCTGACAGGGCGCCAGAGTGCGATACCCATGCGGTTGAGCATCCGCAGCCTGTTACGGCCGCACCTTGGCTCTTTGATACTCGGGTTTGTCGCGATTGCCGGTGAGAGCATCGCCAACCTCCTCCAGCCCTGGCCGCTCAAAGTTGTGCTGGATGAGGTTTTGCGTTCGCATGAAAGCCACGCCTGGGCAATGCGCATGGTCCACAAGCTGGTCGGGACCGACAAGATGGCAATACTGGAGCTTGCCTGTGTTGCGGTACTCGCGATTGCCGTACTCGATGCCATTTGTACCTTTGGCGAGAAATACTTGACCACCAGCGTTGGCCAGTGGGTCAGCTACGACCTGCGATTGACCATCTATTCGCATATCCAGCGACTCTCACTGGCTTTTCACGATCAGACCCGCATCGGAGACCTGATCAGCCGTGTAACCGATGATATTGAAGCGATTCAGAACTTCATCATGAACGGCCTGCTTGGAGTGCTGATCAATGCGATGACCTTGGTGGGCATGATCGGGGTGATGTTTTATCTCAATTGGAAATTCACTTTGATCGCTTTGTCGGTGGTGCCGGTGCTCTTTGCTATGGTGTACGTTTACACCCGCCGGATCAAGAAGGCCTCCCGCGAGGTGCGCAAGAAGGAAGGCGAAATTACTTCCGTGGTGGAAGAGGTCCTTTCGTCCATCCGCGTAGTGAAGGCGTTCGCGCGCGAGGACTTCGAAGTCCAGCGGTTGGAGCGGGAAAGTCTGGAAGCGGTTGAGATTTCTCTGCGCGCCCGCAGTTTGAAGGCGAAGTTGACGCCCTTAGTTGGAATGGTCGTAGCAGTCGGCACCGGGCTGGTGTTATGGTTCGGCGCCCGGCTGGTTATGACGGGAGCGCTCTCTGCCGGCGGACTTGTCGTCTTTATTCTGTACTTGGGAAAAATGTACAAGCCCATGCAGGAAATTTCAAAGATGACCGACACCTACTCCAAGGCGGCAGTGGGTTATGAGCGTATCCAAGAGATCCTGCACACGCACGTTGAAGTAAGGGACGTCCCGGGTGCCCGCCCCGCGCCGCGGTTACGCGGCGACATTGCTTTTGAAAATGTTTCTTTTTCATACAACTCAGGTCCGCCGGTGCTGAAAGAAGTCAATCTGCACCTGAAGGCGGGACAGGTTTCGGCGCTGGTTGGCCCCACAGGGGCGGGCAAGACCACCATCATCAGTCTGATTCCGCGCTTTTACGATCCGGATAAAGGCGTCATCAGGATTGATGGAATTGATATCAAGCAGTTCCAGCAGAAGTCCCTGAGAAGCCAGATGAGTTTCGTCCTGCAGGAGACGGTGCTATTTCATGCACCGGTATGGCAAAACATCGCCTACGGAAAGCCGAATTGCACGCGGAGCGAAATAATCAAAGCCGCCAAGCTGGCGAACGCCAGCGAGTTCATTGAAAAGCTCCCGAACGGCTACGATACCAACCTTGGCGAGCGCGGCATGAATCTTTCCGGCGGGCAGAGGCAGAGGATTGCCATCGCGCGCGCGGTGATCCGTAACACACCTATTCTTATTCTCGACGAGCCCACAACCGGGCTCGACTCCGCTTCAGAGAAGCTCGTATTCGAAGCTCTCGATCGATTGATGGAAGGTAAGACCGTGGTGGTGATCGCGCATCGGCTATCAACCATTCAACGGGCAGACGTCATTTTTGTTGTAAAGGAAGGCAAAGTCGTGGAACGCGGAAAACACGATGAACTCATGAAGCTCAAAGGTCTTTACGCTGAACTACACAATCTGCAATTCAAAGAAGAAGGGGAACTTACCAAAGCTTCATAAGCTGTTGAGTTCCCGGATCCTCGAGACAACCGCCTGAGTATAAGCCTCGACTTGTTCGGGTGTGTAACCCGCGGCACGGAAGGCATCGCCAATCTGATCTGGTGACAACTGTGCGAGCAACGAGCCAATCCATTTGGCGTCGTCGCGCGGAATGTGTTTCCCGATCCACCGCATGCAGAGTTGGTGGAAGAAGAACCCCCATTCAAATTCAAGGAGCTCGGTTAACGGCGGCCGTTTGGGGAAATTCAGGTCGATATAGTCTTTGTGAACGTGCGCGACGAGCTTGGTGCGACGATACACAGCTAGATTGCCCTTCGAGGCCGGATCGGTATAACGCTTGCCCGGAGTGCCTAACGATGTGCCTACATCGCTGACTTCATAGATTTTGCGACCTGGATTTTTTTCGTCCTCAAAGATAGCGTTGTTCTCGTCTTTGAGGTCCCAATTCGCGATCAGGCCCATCATCACACGCAATCCGTTGAACTCGCGCGTGCCGTAAAACTGGTTGTGGCGCCAGTTCCAATTGCCGGCTTTCTTCTCGTGTTCGGAATGGCGCTGCAGCCGAACGTTGGGGACATTGCCTCCCCTACCGGCAAGTTTCTGCCCTCTTCGCAGTTGCGCAGGCATGCCTGCCACCGGCAAGTTCGGAAAAAAATAGTTCTCGTTCGCCGCGTATCCGACCGCCCACAGGAGCCGGGAGGCCGCAGTTTCGGGCTTTGCCTCCAGGCCCAGCTTGGCTTTCCATTTCTTGCCGGCCGAATCGCGAACATCGAACTTGGGGCTGGTTCCTTCTTGATCCTCTTTGACGAACTCGACCGGCGGCTGTGGTTGATGTTCCTGGCCTCCCGGGCCCCAGTACAAATTTCGAGCCCGAATGTCGCCCGGATCGGTCCACAGCACGGAATTGTTGGCGATTCGGGTGTGGGCTGGTTCCTGCGCGATCGCAATCCCACGCAATCCTGTTACCGCCGCCACAACGGCGAGCCCTAGGGCGTGCAAACGCCGCATTCCTGATCTCCTATATGCCTTCACGAGCACCTCTCCAGAGTTGCCGTGGAACAGATCTGGGTTGCACACCACTCCGAGATACAGCATTTTCCGGCGTCAGGACGGCGAAGCGTTCCATGGCAGCTCCGCATCTAAGCTCCGGGGTCAGAGAGCCACTTGAAACTGATCATTGAGCCCGGAGATGGTGTCGAGCGCCTGATCAAAGGCATTCGGAAAGCCAAGAAGCGCGTGGAAATCATGATTTTCCGTTTTGACCGCCCGGAGATCGAGCGCGCGCTCATCGATGCTGTGGAGCGCGGCATAACCGTCCACGCACTCATCGCTTTCACCAATCGTGGCGGCGAGGCGAACCTGCGCAAACTGGAAATGCGATTTTTGGCAAGCGGCATCACCGTGGCCCGCACCGCCGGCGACTTGGTCCGCTATCACGGGAAAATGATGATCGCGGACCGCGATGAACTGTACCTTTTGTCTTTCAACTTTACTCGTCTCGACATTGATCGTAGCCGCGGCTTCGGATTGATAACCCGAAATCCCAAATTGGTTGCGGAAGCAGCCAAACTCTTCGAGGCCGATACCAAGCGCCAGGACTATACCGCTGGAAATGCGAAGTTCCTGGTCAGTCCGGTCAACGCAAGAAAGGAACTGACTCGCTTTATTAAAGGCGCAAAGAAAGAATTGCTTATTTATGACCCGAAGATCAGCGACCGTGCCATGCTGCGCCTTTTGGAGGACCGGGAAGAAGCCGGCGTAAAAATACGGATCATCGGACACGTCAATAGCAAGCGCTGGCCGACTTGCGAACTGAAGCGCATGCAACTGCACACCCGCACCATCATTCGAGACCGTACGGATGCCTTTATTGGAAGCCAAAGCTTACGGCAGCTTGAACTCGATGCACGCCGCGAGATCGGAATCATCTTCGGAGATGGCGCGGTTCTAAAAGATGTCGTGCGCACCTTCGAAGAAGATTGGGCAGCATCTTCCGCAGGTGAACTCCAGGAGAAGTCACGGCGGCGCGCACCGGCTAAGAAAGCTGTCAAGAAAGTGGCAAAGCTGGTTTCCAAGAAAATTTCGCTTCCCTTAACCAAGAAGATGACGCGGGCAATCGTCAAATCCGCCAATGGAAACTTCCATGGCCGAAAGATGCAGGAGCGCATGAAGGACGCGGTTAGGGACGTGGTGGAGGAAACGGCTAGAGACGCGGCGAAAGAGGCGGTCAAAGCTGCAGGCGAAGTCGCCTAATGGCTAAACCGGCAACACATGTTGACAATGATTCCCAATTCGCGATTGCTTGCCATGGCGGCGGTGCTGTTCGCCGGTCTCTGCTTCGCACAGACCTCGGCGCCGGGAGACGCCCAACTGTCGAGTGATTTTCAAGCACGTGCCAAGCAGTATCTCGATTTGAGGAAGAAGCTCGCTGGGAAATCGCCGGGACCGAATGAGTCGGTGCAAGTAATAGCCTCCAACCAGCGAGGCCTGGGGAACAAAGTTCGAGTGGCGCGCGCTGGAGCAAAACAAGGTGACATATTCACGCCACCGATCGCTCAATATTTTCATCGGCAATTCGCAGCTTCACTAGCTGGCCCCCATGGCAATGAAATCCGCTCCAGCCTGCGCCGTGGAGAACCGGTAAAGTTCGAACTGCAAATCAATCAGAGCTACCCTGAAAACGTTCCGCTGCAATCGATGCCGCCGACTCTCCTGCTCAATTTGCCTGCGTTACCCGATGGGCTGGAGTACCGAATTATTGACCATGAACTGGTGCTGCGCGACACCGAGGCCAATATCGTGGTTGATTACGTGCCGAATGCTTTGCCTGCTGTTGGAAAATGACTATCCGCACGAAGTCGTCCTTTTTGCTCACCGCGTGTCTGACTGCGTGGGTGCTTTCTCTTGAGGCCCAGGAGAAACGCACACTCGATATCAAGCTCCCTCTCCACCAGAACTCAGTGCGCTTTGCTGCAATTGGCGACAGCGGAACTGGAGACAAAGAGCAGTACGAAATCGCGAAGGAAATGGAGACCTATCGTCAGGCGGGGGCGTTCGATTTCGTCATTATGCTTGGAGACAACATTTACGGCGGACATAGCTCGAGGGATTTCGCGGCAAAATTTGAAACGCCCTATAAGCCGCTGCTGGATGCGGGAATAAAGTTTTATGCTTCCCTTGGAAACCACGACGACCCCAATATCGAGAAACTTTATAAACCGTTCAACATGAATGGTGAGCGTTATTACACGTTCAGGAAAGGCGACGTTCAGCTTTTTGCGCTCGACAGCAATTACATGGACGCGAAGCAACTGACCTGGCTGGAGCAGAGCTTAAGGTCATCTAATGCGCGCTGGAAAATTTGCTTTTTCCACCATCCTCTGTATAACGATGGCAAATCACACGGGCCAGACCTTGACCTGCGCAACCAGCTCGTGCCGTTGCTCAAGGCTTATGGCGTCAATGTAGTTTTCTCCGGTCACGAGCACGCGTACGAGCGCATCAAGCCGGAAGACGGAATCTACTACTTCATCCAAGGCAGCTCGGGGAAGCTTGTACAGAACGATTTCCAGCGTCGCGACGTAATGGAAAACAGTTTTGACCGTGATCGCACGTTCATGCTGGTCGAGGTCGATGGAGACAAACTTTACTTCCAGACGATTTCGCGGTCCGGCCACACGGTCGATTCCGGCGAGATCACACGCCAAAAGCCGGGCACAAAGGAAGCCGTCCCATCCCGGTGATCCGAAACCCCTTCAAAAAGGGCTAAGCTTTCCTTCGTGTACCTTCGTGCCCTTCGTGGTTATTGGGCTTAGGTTTGTGAAGGACAAAACCACTAACCACGAAGGACACGAAGGTACACGAAGGAAAAACAAATGAAATCTGCGTTAACCGCAATACTGGTGCTGGTTCTTCTGAGGGGCTGCGCGCACCTAGGCGGATTTCATGATTATCCGCCTACTCCTCCACTCGGCATTCGCCCCGGATGGACGCTCTCCTGGAGTGACGAATTCAACCAGAAGGACGGCACTCTGCCTGATCCCGCAAAGTGGAAGATTGAAACTGGCGGCAACGGCTGGGGCAACAAGGAGCTGGAGTACTACACCAACCGGACGCAGAATCTGCATGTCCGTAAGGGCAACCTTGAGATGATTGCTTTGAAAGAGCATTACGTGGGAGCCGACGGTGTGACTCGCGAGTACACTTCGGCGCGCCTGAACACGCTTGGCAAGTTCGAGCAAGCCTACGGACGTTTCGAAGCGAGAATCAAGATTCCTTATGGGCAGGGAATCTGGCCAGCGTTTTGGATGCTCGGCAATGATAGCGAGACCACCGGCTGGCCGGGTTGCGGCGAAATTGACATCATGGAAAACATTGGGCGCGAACCCGCAATCGTACACGGCACAATTCATGGGCCCGGATATTCGGGCGCGAAAGGAATCGGCGCCCCATACTCGCTAGCGAGCGGGCGATTTGCTGATGAATTTCACGTTTTCGCCGCGGAATGGGAACCGCAGCAGATTCGTTTCTATGTGGATGATCACCTTTACGCTACGCAGACTCCCGCCGATCTTCCCACAGCAACGAAGTGGGTGTACGACCATCCCTTCTATGTGATTCTCGATTTGGCCGTAGGCGGCGAGTGGCCGGGCAATCCGGACGGCACCAGCAGCTTCCCCCAAACCCTACTGGTGGATTATGTGCGCGTGTACAAGAAGAATTGATTCACGAAGAATTGAATCATTGAATCATCGGATCATTGAATCATTGGAAACACTACGAATCGTTGAATGACTAATGATTCATTCTGCCTCACTCTATTGGAATAGTCCGGCGGTTCCCTACGAAACACTCGTGGACAAATGGTTTGGTGAACCGCTGGACGACATCCGCTGGAATCGCGTCTTCTTCTAATTCTTCGAACTTAAATTTGATTGTGCCGGGTGGATCGCCCGCGGGGTTTACGGTTGCGACCATGTATCCATAGACATTGGTTTTGGCCGCCTTAGCGTCGCCCGAGACCGGAGGTAGCGGATAACGCTCAGCACCGGCGGTGCCGATGATCCACCCTGGCAACACTCCGCCATTTGCCTTCCAGTACGCTGTGTTGAAAATTCCGTCCATAAAGAAATGGGAGTGGCTCGCGAGCACATACACAATTTTGTGCGCGTCGTTTTGCATCTTCAGCAGCATTGCATAGACCCTACGGCCAGTTTCCACTCCGCTAGGATATTCATTCATACTGTGGTTTGCTGAAATGCTCTCCGGCAGCGCCTCGTGCATTCCGACGACAATCGTGCGAATGGAATCATCTTTGCGGTCGCGATTCAGAACGCCTTCGATCCACTTCATTTGTTCTGGGCTGAACTGGTCACGGCTGGCATTGTCGAGATAGATGAAGTCAATCCCATCGCGCATCCAGTGATAGTAGGTCCTTGGCTGGGTCGCTTTAGGATTATCTTTCAGACGCTGTTCTCGCAGCTCTGGCCGATCCAGGTATTCACGAAATTGCTCCACGAACTCGACCCGGGTCTTCGGCGGAACCACTTCGTGATTTCCAATTCCCAAATAAAAGGGAGTCGCCCCCCAAGGCTTAATCTGGTTTTCGATGAAGTCGTCCCAGGCTTGCTTCAGGTAGTCGGCAAGGTCGGTGGGCTTGCCTTCGAGGGTCCTCTCCTGCACGAAGTCCTGGTCGGCGCCGTAAATCGCGCGCAAGTCCCCAAGATGCCAGTAGAAGGCGACATCATGTTTGTGAGCGTCGGTGGCAATCGCAGGCATGACGACATCGCCGCAATTGCGTGAATCGCCAGACACGGCGAAATACCAGGTTCCCGGAGAGGTATTGGAATCGGCGGCGAACGCGGTTCTAAGAATGATCGTGGCCAAAAGTATTGTGAGTGCGAACCTCGAATTGCGCATGCAGACAAACATCCTTCCCGAAGGATTGAATTATTTGATGTCAGTTTAACCTTAATGCACCGCGCGCAGATCTCACTGAGCTCGTTTGTGAGTGCTAATCCATCGTTATAATGATGCTTTCAGGAAATACTTAGTGTCGGCTAGATTTCCGCGGACATCCAAGCTGTAGAACTTACGCGTAACCGTCAACCCCCAGTCCAACTCCGGAGCACACAGAGAGGAGACTCAGATGCCATTTGTTGTTGTTGGTAAAGAAAATTCGGGCAACATTGAACTCTATTATGAGGACTACGGATCGGGTAAGCCGATCGTGCTTATCCACGGGTATCCGCTAAACGGTGCTTCCTGGGAGAAGCAAGTGCCAGTTCTTCTGGAAGCAGGTTATCGCGTCATCACCTATGACCGCAGAGGCTTTGGCAAGTCTAGCCAGCCGACAGCGGGGTACAACTACGACACTTTCGCCGAAGACCTGCATAAGCTTGTGAGCCATCTCGAACTGCGTGATTTTTCGTTGGCCGGTTTCTCGATGGGTGGCGGCGAAGTTGCGCGCTACCTGGGAAAATATGGATCGAAGGGCGTGAGCAAGGCGGTAATCGTCTCTGGAGTTCCACCGTTCCTGCTGAAGACGGCGGACAATCCCGAAGGTGTGGACGGTAGTGTATTTGAGGGGATACAGAAGGCCGTGGCCGCAGACCGCTATGCGTTCTTCACAGAATTTTTCAAAAATTTTTACAATACGGACCTCTTGCTGGGCAAGCGCGTCAGTGAAGAAGCCGTTCGGTCTAGTTGGAACGTCGCCGCCGGATCCTCCGCTACGGCCAGCCTTGCTTGTGTGCCAACCTGGCATGAGGATTTTCGTGACGACCTGAGCCGCATCGACGTGCCCACGCTGGTTCTTCACGGTGATGCAGACCGGATTCTGCCGATCGCCGCTTCAGGGCAACGAACTGCCAAACTGATCAAAGGAGCCAGGTTGGTGGTGGTGAAGGATGGTCCACACTGCATAACCTGGACGCATGCGAACGAAGTGAACTCTGAGCTGCTGAGTTTTCTGGGGAAAGCTGGCGCCCAGCGCGCAGTATCGACGTCACGCGGCGAAGCAGTCGCGTAAACTGACGCAATCTCGGTCTAAGAAGGGTGCCGTATCACACGGCACCCTTAGGTTCCGTGAGCTCCTCCTCAGACTTGCGCCGCAACCAAATCCAAAACCCAAAATCGAGTAATCAATCCTGTTCGCATTGTCTGGAGTCACGGAGTATCTGTGTGCGCCATCGAACAGTCCAGAGTTCCCGAGCGCACCGACGAAAACCATCCCGTCAGGAATACTTGTAAGTGCCACTCGTTCCCGGGCTTCGCTGATTCGTGGCGAGACCGCCTCCGGTCCCCACGCCTGTGTAATTTTGATGATCTCACGGGATTGTTAATGAGAATTGCCAGCCATATCGTTCAGAAGTCCGAAGAAAGCAGAGCCCCAGTCGGGCTGAATATTTTTTCAACTTCACGAGCGGTACTGCAGAGTTGGAAGGAAATCGCTTCTGAGTTAAGTCGCGGCGTTCGCACAGTGCAACGCTGGGAACGAACTCTGCAACTTCCCGTTCACAGGCTCGGAACTAGTTCTCGTTCGCCGGTGTACGCCTTCAGAGATGAATTGCATTTGTGGCTGGCAAATGCTGGCGAGGATGCCATTCGCCAAACGGCCGTGAATGCTTTTGCCTTGGTCGCGGGGGCGGAGAGCTCCAGCATCGGACAGAGACGCTTCCGCCGGAGTGCGTTAGGAAATCCATCGCGTGCCAAGGTTGCGGTGCAGAGAAAATGCAACGAGCGGATTTCCCAATCTATCAAAGAGCTATTCGAGCACCGATATTCGGCGCAGAAACAATGCCGGAATTGCGACGCTCCTATGCAATTCTTAGATGGCAACTTCCAGTTCCGCGGCCTTGGGTCGAAATGGAGGGTAACAGTTCCATTCTGCCCGGCCTGTGACATGGAAGTGTTGCGGTACTTGCGTTCGTATCAGAACATCCACTGACCTACTTGGCGATCTGTGAGTTGGCCGATCTTAGTAATTGCTTCTCGAAGTCGGTTTCAATCCAGAGCCCCTGATCAGAGACATCTTTTCGTATGGGCCCAGTATTCCCGCGCGGCGCATAGCGCATCCCTTAGGATCTATGCCACCGTCTGAGCCGCAGCCTTGTCGGCTTGGGTGCGACGTAATTGCGCCACAACCAGCCGAATCTCCTCGAAGGTCACGTCCTCTGGCAGCGCATCTTTCAGTGGACGAAGACGCTCCATGCCCAGTTGTGCGCACGCCTCCTCAATTTTTACGCGCTTGTTCTCATCCAGCCAATTAGGCCGAAATTCCAGCCGGCCCTGTTCGATTAAATCGGCGACCATGCTCGTGACCGAAGCGAGCGGCCGGTCCCTGAGCTTGGCGATCTCCTGCAGACTTTTGCCTTGGGCCAGTAGGCGGATTGTTTCCTCGGCAGGGCGTGATATTTTCTCCTTTTCAGGCCGGACGCTCGCGCGCGCACCGTCACGAAAGCGCTTCAGTGCCTCAATGATTTTCAGGCCGTACATTTCCGCCTTCTTCACCCCGAAGCCGGAGACGTTCAGCAACTCGGGAATTGTCTTTGGCTGTTTGCGGCAGAGTTCGTCGAGAGAGGTGTCATGCATCACGACGAAAGCGGGAATGTCGTGTTCCTTGGCCACGCCGCGTCGCCATTCGCGCAAGTATTCGCGGAGATCGGGATCGACCTCTCCTTCAGAAGCACCCGTAGAAACCAATTTCTTGTAGCCCCGGACACTCTCGTCCAGGGTGGGACGGGTGAGGGCACCCGCCCCTACACGAACCGTAGTCAGATCAATCGACGCCGCCAGTGACTCTGGCATTCCGCTACAGACATCGCAGCTACCACACGATGTCCACTTCGGAGTTTCGCCGAAATGCAGGCACACCTGGCGATGCCTACAGCCGCGCGATTCCGCAAAATCCACGATCTGGTGATAGCGTTGCCAAGCGCGCTCTCTCTCAGCGGTATCGGTAATTTGATTAATGAAATATGCCAGCAGCGCGGTATCACGCTTTTGCCAGAGCAACATGCAATCGGCGGTTGCGCCATCGCGGCCTGCGCGTCCGGCCTCCTGGTAATACTGTTCGACTGATTTGGGCAGTGAAAGATGGATGACCGCGCGAACCGCGGCCTTGTTGATTCCCAGTCCAAACGCAATCGTTCCCACCAGGACGCGAACTTCGTCCGACATCCACCGCTCCTGGTTCTGCCGGCGCGTGGCCGCGTCCATCTTGCCGTGATAGGCAACCGCCGGAATACCTTCCTCGACCAGAAAATCTACAACTTCCTCAACCCGCCGGATGGTCGGGGCATACACGATGACACTGCTTTCTGGATAATTTCCCAGCACGCGGGCAAGCAACGCATTCTGCTCGTACCCGGCGCACTGCCGAACTAAGTAGCGCAGATTGTGCCGGTGAAAGCTCGCAATATATTTGTGCGGGTTCGAGAGTTGCAGTTGCTGCAAAATGTCATGACGCACGCGGCGGGTGGCGCTGGCAGTAAACGCAGCCAGCGGGAGATCGGGAAAATGCGCTCGCAACCGGCTGAGCTGACGGTATTCGGGGCGAAACTCGTGCCCCCACTCGGAGATGCAGTGCGCCTCATCAATTGCAAAGAATGAAATCGGCACGCCGCGCAACCAGCCAATGGTGTCTTCGCGGGCCAGCCGCTCGGGCGAAAGATACAGCAGCCGGTACTCACCCGAGCTTGCTTTTGTCATGATGCGCGACTGCTCGCCCGAGTCGAGTGAACTGTTCAGCACGGCCGCAGGAATGCCCATCTGCGCTAATTGGGCGGACTGGTCCTGCATCAAGGCAATCAGTGGAGAAATTACGATCGCGGTCTTTCCGAGCACAAGGGCGGGAAGCTGGTAGCAGAGCGACTTGCCGCCTCCGGTGGGCATCACAACGCAAGTATCGTGCCCGCCTAACAAACTTCGTACGATCTGCTCCTGCAACGGACGAAACGAACTGTAGCCCCAATATTGCTGCAAGGTGGGGAGGAGATCAAGCGAGGGCATGGGGTAAGTATAGAGGGGGAGGGTGAAGCTTAGGTCAACGATATAAGATTGAACATCCCGAATTGGGAGAGCGGACCTACTGTCCGGGACCGAGATATTAAATGTGCTTAACATCTTGCATAGACATAGGCGCATCTTGCGGGGCTCATCCAATTCAAAAGGAGGGATGTCATTCCGAATCCTCCGAGCTTGGGAGGCGGGTGAGGAACCTACTGTCAGGCGGGGAAAGCAGGTTCCTAGACGCCTCGCGTGGCTCGGCACCTCGGAATGACAAACCCTTGTTAATGAACAAATCTTCTTGATCTCTCTCGGAAGGGAGTCCTTCGTCTAAGATTTACCTCCATGCGCACACGCATCGTTTTATTGTTGGCTACGCTAGCCGATACATCGCTCATGATTGGCCAGCCTTCGAATGGTAAAAGCGCGCTCTGGACCGCACAATGGATCACTGCGTCAAGCACACCTCAACGCGACGAAGTGGTCCTGCATTTCCGCAAGGCGATTGACCTTGCCCAACCACCTCAGCAATTCCTTGTGAACGTAAGCGCCGACAATCAATTCATCTTCTATGTAAATCAGCAGCGCGTGGGAAGTGGGCCCAGCCGCAGCGATCTGGCGCATTGGAGATATGAAACTTACGACATCGCTCCATTGCTGCATGCAGGAAGAAATGTGCTGGCGGCGACGGTCTGGAATTTCGGCACACATGCTGCGATCGCGCAGATCAGCGACCGCGTTGGATTTCTCCTTCACGGGGAAGGAGATGCCGCGCGTATCGCCGACACAGACGCGAGTTGGGAGGTTGAGCAAGAGAAGGCGATCCAAACGTTGCGGCCAGACACACACAACTACTATGCCGCCGAACCTGGCGAGCGGCTCGACGCCGCAGGGTTTGATTGGGCATGGAACAGCGATTCCAGTTCCACTGGCTCTTGGACGAAGGCTATTACGCTGGGCCGGGGATCGGGTAGAGGAGAGACTGATGCTCCAAATAATTGGCAACTGATCTCCGATCCGCTGCCGCCGATGGAGATGAAGTTGGTTCCCGCCGGACACGTCGTGCGCGCAACCGGAATTGAAATGCCCACGGGCTTTCCGGAAAAGAATTTCAGCGTTCCTGCGCACACCAGCGCCAGTATCCTGATTGATAACTCGCAACTGACCACCGCGTACCCGGAGCTTACGGTCAGCGGAGGCCTCGGCGCAAACATCCGCGTGACTTACGCTGAAGCGTTAGTCAACGAAAACGGAGAAAAAGGGAATCGAGATCAAATCCAAGGAAAACATATTGTCGGCCTCACCGACGAATTTCTGCCGGGCGGCTGCGCTTCATGCGAGTTCATGCCGCTTAGTTGGAGAACGGGGCGCTACTTGCAGCTTGACGTAGAGACTTCGGACCAGCCCGTGCGCATCGAGAAACTGCGGACGTGGTTCACGGCATTTCCGTTTGTCGAGCGCGCACATTTCCATTCTGACGATCCGTCGCTCACGCCCATCTGGGACGTCGGCTGGAGGACCGCGCGGCTGGACGCGCACGATACCTACATGGACACGCCATATTGGGAGCGCCTGCAATACGTAGGCGACACGCGCATTCAGGCTTTGATTTCGTACTCAGTAGCTGGCGATGACCGGCTGGCGCGGCAAGCCATTGAGGCGTTCAACAACTCGCGTATTACGGACGGTCTCACTCAGAGCCGCTACCCTTCGTCCTTGGTGCAAATCATCCCTACGTTTTCTTTGCTGTGGGTTAGCATGGTGCATGACTTCTGGATGTATCGCGGAGATCCAGATTTTGTTCGCACTCAGCTTCCAGGTACGCGCGCGGTGCTCGATTGGTTTCTCCAACGACAACGGCCTGATGGCCTGCTCGAAAGGCCCCCGTGGTGGCCATTTGTGGATTGGGGCAAGGACTTTGATTTCGGAATGCCGCCACAAGATGAGAACGGCGGCTCGGCAATCATTACTTTGCAGTTTGTGGAGGCATTGCGTTATGCGGCGGAGATCGAGGCGGCCCACGGCGATTCGGGTCTGGCCGAGACATATCGCCAAGCCGCGACTCGTGCGGGTCAAGCCGTCTGGACGCTTTGCTGGAACCAGCAGTACGGATTGCTAGCGGATACACCCGCACAACAGCACTACAGCCAGCACGCAAATATTCTTGGAGTCTGGTTAGATGTAATCCCTCCTAAGCAGCAGAAGATGGTGCTCGCGAAAATTCTCTCTGCGAGCAACGACGCGGGTCTCGTCGATGGAGAAGTTCCCCCGATGACTGCGGCGACGTATTATTTCCGATTTTATTTAGCGCGCGCGGTTGAGCACGCGGGCATGGGCGACAGCTATTTGGAATTGCTGGGCCCGTGGAAACAGATGCTGTCATTAGGCCTGACCACATGGGCAGAGTCGCCTGAGCCAACGCGTTCCGACTCTCACGCTTGGAGCGCTCACCCCAACTATGATCTCCTCACCGTCGTGGCCGGCATTCGCCCCAAAACTGCGGGATTTGGAACCGTCCTCATTGAACCCCATCTCGGTGCTCTTAAGCACGTCACCGCAGCGATGCCAATACCTAAAGGGCTAGTCGAGCTGGAATGCAATCGCGTCGCAAACGCAGTCGAAGCCGACGTCAACCTTCCCGCGGGGTTATCGGGCGAACTCATTTGGAAGGGCAGTAAATACGCCCTCCACGAAGGCAAGCAAAGGCTAGCATTGCGGTAGTTTGAGAGGTGGGTTGGCGGGCCGCCCCCGTTTGCGGCAAGGACTTGCCTTGCCTGTGGTCATGTGATTACAATGTAATTACATAGGAATCTAGATATGAGAACCGAACTGATTCGAATCGGAAATTCACGTGGCGTACGCATCCCTAAGCCGCTTATAGAGCAAGTAGGGCTTGGCGACAGAGTAGAGTTGCTCATTGAAAAAGATCGTCTTGTGATTTGTGCGGAACGACGGCCGCGCCAGGATTGGAAGGAATCTTTTCGGGCAGCGGGTTCGGCGGGTGAAGACGAACTCCTGCTGGAGACGACCGAACCGAATGAGTTTGATCGCAAGGAATGGAAGTGGTAACTCGGCTGCCACGACGTGATGACGTTTGGCTTGTAACTCTAGATCCGACCCATGGTGCCGAGATTCAGAAGACTCGGCCTTGCCTCATCATCTCGCCCGATGAAATGAACCAACATCTGCTGACAGCCATCATTGCCCCCATGACCACTGTTACACGGCCTTACCCAACGAGAGTGCCGGTACGTTTTCAAGGAAAGTCTGGTCAAGTCGCTCTGGACCAACTCCGTGCAGTCGATCGGCGGCGCCTGATGCGAAGGCTGGGGACGATTTCAACAAACACCGCCACAGCGATCTCTACCACGCTCCTCGAGATGTTCAGCCGATAATTCATCGTTCATTCTTGAAAGAACTCCTCCAGCAGGTGTTTCAGGGGATCTCGTCTGGCAAGGTCGTATATGCATTGCATGGAGGGAAAACAGAACCTAATGCTCAGGAATTTCCGCTGGGCCATGCACTAAGGCAGCTATTGTTCGTTCAGCTTCGTCCTGAGGGCGTGCCGCTGCATTGCCACTTCAATGGTCGACTGCAGTTCGTGTTTCTGAAAGGGCTTCAGAATGAATCCGTCGTGCTCGGTCTCCTTCGCCCGATCCACGGTCAATTCATCGGAGTGGGCAGTCAGATAGACGATGGGCACATCCACTTGCTGGCGGATCTCCTTCGCGGCTTGAACGCCATCCTTCTCGCCCTTCAAGCGGATGTCCATCAGGACCAGGTCCGGGCGTTCTCGGGTGGCGATGGCAATGCCTTCGTCGGCCGAGTCTACCGCTGCGATGACGTAAAAACCGAGACGCGACAGCCGCTCTCTGAGTTCTTCGGCAATCAGAATCTCGTCTTCGATTATCAGAGCACGCGGCTCAGAGGAAATATAGTTAGCCTGCATAATGATTCACCTTGAACTGCAAGCGGGCTAACGTTCCTGAATCGGTCTTGACCAACTCGAATGAACCGCGAATCTGCTGGGCCAAAGAACGCACCAGCCGCAACCCCAGCGACTTACTCGTATTGATATCCAAACTGGCGGGAATACCGACCCCGCTGTCCTCCACACAAAGGCTACACTCGCCCTCCGGCCCTCGGCGCAGCGTCAGCCTGATCTCGCCGCCAACGTCATTTGGGAATCCGTGTTTAAGTGCGTTCGAAATCAGCTCGTTGAGTATCAGGCCGCACGGGACGGCCAAATCAGCGCTCATTATTACGGGTTCCAGCTCACTCTTCAACTGCACCGGAACACTCGGACTCCCGTGCGATGAGAGTATATCCTCCGCAAGCGCTTGCGCATACTCAGCAAAATCGATGCGCGCCAGATTCTCAGAGCCGTACAAGCTCTCGTGAACCAGGGCCATCGAATGCACACGATTCTCCATGTCACGAAAAATACGGACGGCTTCCTGGTCCTTTGTGTGGGTGGACTGAAGGTAAAAAAGGCTGCAGATTACCGCCAGGTTGTTTTTCACGCGATGATGAACTTCCCGCAACAGAGCTTCTTTTCGTTCCTCGCTCGCGCGCAGGGGGGTGGTCACTTGCTCTGATGCTTGCCCTTTGCACCAACGTCAGGATTGTGGGAACGTTGAGGGGAAGCACGACGGCTGTCATTAGCGAGGCCAGGGCGGTGAAGATTTTCACCGCAGCGGAGAAAACGTAAACCGGTTTCCAGAGGGTGACCACTTCCATGAAGTGGGTACCGCCACAGGCAATGATGAACAATCCGAAGGCCAGGAATATCCAGTGAAAAGGGATGTCGCGCCGGGCTTTGTAAACCAGGTATGCGAGGGTAACGGAAATTGCGAGGTAAGCAACGCCGATGACGGCATCCGCGGTCACATGAGTCCACACCAGCGCCGGACGGCGGAGATAGCAGAACACATGGGGCAGGTAATCATTGGACCCGAACAGGCGCGCCGCAAGCCAGGCCAGAGCAAGAATGGGCCAAGGCAACGACGGACCCCACCCGCGATGACATAGACGAGACGCTTGGTGAATAGAGAAGGTTTAAAAAAATCGAGACTTACCGCAGAGGTTGACATAGGTCTCCGATTCCAGAAAGAACTGGGCCGGTGCTTCGGGTGCACAAAGGATTCCTTGGGAACATGCACTGTGACAGAAGCACGCGCCAAGCAGACGGGCATAGCCGACGGTACTTTGACTCAGCCAATCGGATCGGACAAGAGCCATGGAGTTAGACCCACTAGGCTGTCGATTGCACACTATGATAAGTGCATTCTCCTTGGCCGCAGCAAGGATATTGTCGCTGCCGCACGCAGCCCACCGACCGCGCTTAAGGAGGATCCCATTCCTTGAGTTGAGGCTATTCCTTCAGCCCTGCAGTTAAATCCGCATGCAGCCACTTATGGAACAGATTCTCCCCAGCCTCGCGTCGGACCGACAGCCGACCCGCTCCATACGCCCGCGACTTCAGCCCCCGCTGTACGGAGACACAAATTGAATGATCTTCATCCTGAATGCGCTCGCTTACGTCCATACTTTTTCTATTTCTCTCTTCAGCAGCTTGGCCAACATCGCTAAAGTAAAACTCGAAGATGACTTTCATTTTGTCGATGGCCAGCGGCAACACTAAATTTGTGTCGAGATAGCCCTCATACCAGTTCAGCATGAAGTTCGGATAGAGCTAGTAATAGAGCGCCTATCCCTGGCGCACGCTGGCGGTCATCTGCTCGCCGCCCGCGGCATCAATCGGACTTGATTGCAGGCAGAAGCGCGAGCCGTTAGTGATGGTGTAATTCGCGTAATTGAGAATGCTGTTCAGGCCCTTGTGCAAATAGGGCACGTGATAGCCGCCATCGAGGTAATTATCGACGAAGACTTTCCAGTTGCAGTCAATGACCCACTCGCGCCGTCCGGCGAAATGCAGTTGATCAATGTGGAGAGGCTTGAACTGCTCGACCATTTCGCCGAGAAACTCGGATAACGGAAGCGGGTCAGGATCAAGGTGGACGAAGACGAATTTTTCCCAGACATCTACGTTGAGTGGAACTAAGCCATTCTTCTTGCGATCAAAATTCTCGACGCCCTCGAAATCCGGAACTCCTTTGAGAGAGCCATCCAACCCATAGGTCCACCCGTGATATGGACACTGCAACCGGGCCGCCGTTCCACACGGTTCGGTCATAACCGCCGCCGCGTGATGGCGGCAAACGTTGAAGCGTAACTGGCCATCCTACCCGCGCACTATGAGGACGGGCTCTCCCGCAACTCCCGCAGTGATGTACTGGCCGGGCGCCGCGACCTGCTCTGCGCGTCCGACCATCTGCCGGGTGCGGCTGAAAACGGTTTTACGCTCGAGCTCGGCGATGCGCTCGTCGGTATACCAGGACGCTGGAATCGTCGAGGCCTGGCCGAGCGGCTTGGCGGGGTCAAAGCTGGCGACAGTATCGTGAAGTGATTTCGACATGCCTTCTCCGGATGACCGGACATCCTACCACCAGAATCTCCTGATGAAATCGGCGCGATCGATGACAAAGGCCTCGCAGCCTTGGTCCCACTGCCTTTTCCCTGGACCAGCCGAATGATAATCTACTCCTTCCCGTAACCTGGCGAAAACGCGATAGTGTATTCAGCGCGATCCAGGATCGAAAGCTAAAAGGAGCGGAGATGAAGATTGGCATACTGACCGGCGGCGGAGATTGCCCAGGTCTCAATGCGGTTATCCGTGCGGCGGTTCGCAAAGGCTCGTTCCACTACGACGATCAGTTCGTGGGATTTCTCGAAGGCTGGCGCGGCCTGGTGGAAGACAAAAGTATGCCGCTCGATTTGGAAGCCGTGGCGGGAATTCTTCCGCGTGGTGGGACCATCCTCCGCACTTCGCGCACCAATCCCGCGAAAAAAGCCGACGGTCTGGACAAGTGCATCGCAACCTTAAAAAAGAATGGCGTGGACGCCCTGATCGCGATCGGCGGCGACGACACGCTTTCCGTTGCCACCAAGCTATTTGATAAAGGTGTAAAGGTCATCGGAGTGCCAAAGACTATTGACAACGATCTGGCCGGCACTGATTTCACATTCGGATTCGACACCGCCGTGAATGTCGTGACCGAAGCTATCGATCGCGTACACACGACCGCTGAGGCCCACAATCGCGTGATGGTGGTTGAAGTCATGGGCCGCGATGCCGGCTGGATCGCGATTTACAGCGGCATCGCCGGTGGCGCCGATGTAATTCTGATTCCCGAACAGCCATTCGATGTGGACAAGGTTGCGGCCAAGATTCGTATGCGCCATGCCCGTGGACGCTACTTCAGCATTGTGGTTGTGGCCGAGGGTGCCAAGTTCGCTGCGGGCAACGACGGCCCTGTGCTACAGGGCGGCGAGAAAGACGAGTTCGGGCACGTGCGTTTGGGCGGGATCGGCAATACCCTTGCCCAGGAGCTTGAGCGGCGTACCGGATTCGAGACCCGCACAGTTGTGCTCGGACACATTCAGCGCGGTGGATCACCTACGGCGTTCGACCGAGTTCTGGCCACCCGCTACGGACTTGGCGCCATCGACATGGTACATCGGGGTGAATTTGGCAGAATGGCTGCGTTGCGAGGAAACAAGATCGTTTCCATCCCACTCGCCGAAGCTACTGCAAAGAACCGCACCGTGGACCAGGAGATGATGGACGCGGCCTTTGGCATTTTGGAAGATGCGGAGAAGGAAGCGGCCGCGCGATAGTAGCAGTCTTCACGAAACTGATCACTCGTTGAATGTGAGAACCGCCTCCAGGCTGTCCTGGTTGAGTGCAAACTCGAGAAGCACTGGCGACATATGCATCGAAGCTCCCGGCCTGCGGGTCCACAGGACGCTGACAAAATATCAAACGCTGCTTTTCTAGTGGCCGCCTATTGCAGTTTCTTCGTGTGGCTGGCGCACAGCTATGCTGTCCGAGCTTTCTTGGAGTCACTTCATCTGTTGAGCAAGTTGCTGGTTAAAAGGTGAGACGAGAGTGCACGCCACGCCGATATCCGCCGCTTTCTTCATACTCGCGTCGGGTGGTTCGGCCTACCTCCTGTACAACCGTATCGGCTTACCAGCACACAAGGTGATTCGCCTGTTGGCGGGTCTAGTCCTTTAGGAAGCCATCCAGATCACTTCGGTGCAGCTGCTAGCGACGATGCAATTGCTAGGTTGGATCACGCGCGCTACCGTTCCTGCCCGGGCCGCATTGCAGGCGGCAATACTCCTGGGAGTGGGCATCTGGTCGGTGGCGCGACATCGCGCCGCGTCCGCAGCTACTCAAATGCAATTGCGTGGTTACGAGCCATTGCCGGCTTACATCTTCGTAGCGGCGGCAGCCCTTTTAAGTTCCTGCCTGGCATTTGCCGCCAACGTATTCACTAGACTTCCCACCGGCTCAGATGCCGTAACATACCACCTTCCGCTGGCGTTGCGTTGGTTGCAGGCCGGTTCGTTAACGATTCCGGCTTCGCGGGCATGGCGTTACGGCATGCCGGGAAATGCCGAAATTGGCATGATGATTCTGTTAAGTTCCGGCAAACAATCTCTTGCAGTGGTGTCGAGCTGGATTCCGGCGCTGATGCTGACGCTTTCAATCTACTTGCTAGCCATGTGGATCGGCAAAGAGAATCGCCTTGCCTCAATCACGATCTGCCTGATCGTGCTCAGCATTCCCATGATCGAATGGCAGATATTCTCCGCCTATGTGGATCTGTTGGGCACAGCCGGAATACTTGCGGTATTCGCGCTGCTTCTCAGTACAAGCCATGGGAAGCCCGGGGATAACTTTGCTGTGTTTCCATCAGCGCTGTGTTTTGTATCCGGGCTGGCCTGCGGTATCAGCGTGGGAACGAAGCCGATCTACTATTTCTTTGCCACCGTCTTCTCCGTGTTCATGGTTTGGGTATTTTGGGCCAACCGCAAGTGGGCTGCGAAAACGCTCCTGAAATTGGCAATGCTGGTGGTCGTTGGATTGTTACTGCCGTCCCTTTTTTGGTTCGCGCGAGGATTGAAACAAACCGGCAACCCGGTATATCCAATGCAGGTCAAGATCGGACAGCGGGTCATATTTGCCGGATATGGGCCGTCCGATCTTGGGAGCTACCAAGACTTTGAGTTCGCCTTTGTCCAACGCAAGCGCGAATGGCTGGCGTATCCCTGGACGGAATGGAAGCGGTTTCCCGGTTTTCTCAAGGTGCCCTATGGCGAGGGCGAGGGAGTCGGTTCGGTCTTCGCTACATTCGTTCCGCTCGGAGTTTTGTTTTTCTTCTTTCGGGCTTGGGTGCTGAGGCCTGTATCCTGCAGAGACTGGATCTTGCTTTTAGTTTTTGCAGGGATAGTCGTCTCCTGGTGGACGGTGATGCAGCGTGTGCTCAGATACGGTCAAGCTATCCTGATGTTCGCCTGCATCCTGTCAGTACCACTCGCCGTTCTGCTGCAGTCCCGCAAAAGGCGAGCCTTCGCAGCCTTGTTAGTCGCCTCCACAATTGCCACGTCAATGGTCTCCGCATCGGTCCCATTGCACATGTTGACAGGAAGAATTCGAAAACACATGTGGTCAAGATCTCAAATCTACGCTTATCCCAAATTGATTGACGACCTTCCGGCCGGGAGCATCGTGCTGAATGCGTCAGGCATTGAAGAAAAGAATTTTCCCCTGGCGGGAAAGGAACTGACAAACCGTGTTATCGCGAGCTTTGAAGCTCCCCCCGAGTTGACTCCGGAATCGCTTCACGCAAGCGGAGCCGACTACCTTGTGGAGGTCGTTCCGGGCCAGTATTCAGAGTATTCCCTGTCCAGTTCGGGCGCGACTGTGATGGATGACGAACTCGTACCTACGGGAAAGGATCAAATCCGCTGGCGAATCTCGAAAGTCGGGGAGGGAAATGGCAACCTGCCTCGCTGATCAATCCGCGCCAGATGGGAGCGTTATCTGTGGGTCATCGAACCCAGCGCGCCTTTATGGAGGACCTATGCGGTCAGTATTCACCACACTGTTGGTTTCGCTTTTCACACTCCCATTGTTCGCTCAGGGCGCTCCGCCGCAAGGCTCGCCTGACAAGCCTTACACCATGGAGTACTACTACAAGGTCCAATGGGGACATCAGCAGGAATTCCTACAGCTTTTCTTGAAGAACCACTATCCGCTACTCAAGAAAATCGTCGAGAGCGGCCGCGCTCTGTCGGTGAAGATCGAGACTCCCGCCAACCACATGACAGAGGATGCGCGATGGGACTACCGAGTGACGATTCGATTCAAGAACTCAACTGTGGCGACCACGTCGAACCCCGACGAAGAGGCGCTAATTAAACAGCTCTGGCCAGATCACGAGACCTACAAGCGCGAGGAACAGAGGCGCTTCGAGATCCTGCTGGCACACTGGGACCTTCCGGTGAGTGACGTAACTCCACCGAAGTAGCTACTGTCCTCCCAGAATGAGCGGCAACCCATTCTTGCTGCTGCCGATGACTACGACTTTGGAGTTCGGGCTTTTGGCAAGGTTCTCGGTCGCTTCAATGCCCTTCCACTCCAGTAGCGATGGGGTGATGCCCTGGGCGACGATCTGCTGGAAATCGCGCACACCGGCCGCCTCAATGCGCTTGCGCTGTGCTTCCTGCGTTTCCTTTTGCAGGCGGAAGTTCATCGCCAGCGATTCCTGCTCGGCTTGCTGCTTCGCCTCGATGGCAGTCTTCAGCGTGGCGGGTAGTTGAATGTCGCGCAGAAGTACGTTCTCCACGATCAGGCCGCGCTTATTCAGTTCACTCGTGAGCTGATTGTAAATCTGCTTGCCCACCATTTCGCGTTCGCCGGTGTAGAGAGCGTTGGCGCTGTGGGAGGCGGTGGCCTCACGAATGGCGGAACGCAGGGTGGGCTCGACCACCTTCTCCTCGTAGTCGGCATTGATCAATTGAAAGACCTCTGCAGCTCTCTGAGGGTTAAGGTGATAAATCAGCGAAGTATCGAGACTCATCATCAGACCTTCGCTGGAAGGCACATTGGCGGATTCCTTAATAGTCTGCGTCTGAATGGACATTTGGTTGTTAGTCTTGAGCGGATTGATGAGGTGAATGCCTTCGCCCAAAGTCTCGCCGGTGACTTTGCCGAACAATGTGAGCACGCCGACGTGGCCGGTGCTCACTCGGGTGATCGAATTGAATAGCGCAATTACGAGGACCAGCCCGAGAATGCTCACCCCGACCAGGCGGAACAAACTTCCACCATTCATGTCCACAACCTTTCCCCGCGGACTATCAAAGATCGTCATGCTTGTAACCTCCCGTCGCAATTCTAGGTAGCAGCGTTGACCCACGTAAGTGACTTGTATGGGACGATTACGCGACCTGTTCCGCCGCACCACGCGCGGCGAGCACGCCTTCAAAGGTCACGAAAAAGCACTCCACATCGACTTCTGAGAAATTGAAAGTAATCAGATCTGCGGCGCGTTGCAACTCCTGCTTATGGTGTTCAGTTTCTCGTTCTTGGCTTCCGCTGAACGCCGCCAATCCGCCGTAGGTGGCGCAGTCGGAGTGGCTCATCAGGTAGACGCGCTGAGTCCGATGCAACAAAATGGACATTCGCACCTGCTCCAGGATGAAATCCCGCTCAAAATCATTGCGCGGCGATGCCAGAGTTTTGGCGCCACCGGCGACAACAATCATGTCCGGACGCAGAATGCCGCGTCGCTGCAGAAATTTGTTTACCGCCAGCCGGATGCGCTGATCGAAGCAGCAGAGCACCGCAGCGTCGGCTGTGTATGGCTCGGGTGGCGAGTCGAAATGGAATATCTTTTGCATAAATATTTGATCCTGCTGCGGGTACCTATAGGTTTGTCCTTCGCGTCCTGCTCAATACGTCAAACCGTAGCGACTCCAACATTTCTTCATTTGGATCTCAGTTTAGCGGCCGATTGCCGGCAACGTGTCGCATGTCATGCGACGCGGTTTGCTTCACAATCCAGCTCGCCACTTTTTCGAGCGCTAGCGGCGACATGGTCTCTTCGATTTCGGAATACTCGCCAACTGCGCCGGTTTTTGCCGTCTGGAACAGGTGATTCAATCCCGGTAACTCGACAACCTCGGAATTCTTATTACCCGCTGCTTCCAGTGCCTTTCGGATTGGAGGCAGGTTTTGCCCCGGCGGCACCTGCAAATCCTTTTCGCCATTAATCGCGAGCACCGGGCAGGTAAGTTTGCTGAGCGTGACCGCAGGATCGTATTCCAGCAACCCGCGAAACCACGGTGAGCTTACGGCTTTCACTTGCATGCCGATTTGGGCTTCTGGCACTTTGCCGGTAAATTTCTCTCTGAGATCTTTTTCCAGAAGGGCATCATCTTTGTCCTTCTCTAAAACTGCGAGCACCTCGCGCTGGGTTGCGAGGTCCTTTTCGATTTCGTCTGCACTCTTTCCGCTGGCTTGCTCGATGAGCCTAAGTTGCTCGGGTAAGAGCTGATCTCCACGTACCCCAGGGCCGGCCATCAGCACGATGAACGCAACGTCGGGATTGTGTGCCGCAGCCATCGGCGCTTCGATCCCACCTTCGCTGTGACCGACCAACCCAATCTTGCGGGGATCAACTTCGACACGAGTTTTTAGATATGCAACCCCGGCTTCAGCATCAGAGGCGAAATCTGCCATGACTGCCTGGGAATAGTCTCCGGCGGATTTGCCAATACCGCGCTTGTCAGCCCGCAGTACCACTATTCCCTTGCGCGTGAGATAGTCGGCGAGCACCAGAAAAGGTTTGTGTCCCATGATACTCTCGTCGCGGTCGTGCGGCCCCGAACCAGCGATCAGCAGCACGGCAGGAAACGGCCCTTTGCCGGGAGGAATGGTTAGCGTGGCGCCCAGTTGAATTTTCCCTGCCGGGTTGCTGTATGAAACTTCTTGCTCGCGATACGGATACGGCCTCACGGGATTCTGCGGTCGGCGTAATTCCAGTTCCGAAGCATTCGTTACTCTTTTTGAACGCGACCGGCCAGCTTTTGCCGAGTTGAGTTCAAGTGCCGTCAAAGGTGCCGAGGTCCTTGGCGATCGTACCTTCGTAGGCGCCGCCAATCGCTGTCATCTCAAACTTAAGAGCTGGACCGGTTCGCGTGATGCTCGTGACCTGCATACCTTTCGCATTCTGATCGAGGCTATCCACGTTTGCGGTTAGCCCGTCTTCAGTGTTCGAGATGTGCAGCACCAGGCGAAGTCTTGCCATGCCCGTGTCGAGCGTGCCCAGCCAGTCGCCACCAATGTCCGAGGGCGTGGCGGGTTTTGGCGCCGGTTTGGCGGCAATGTTTCCCCGATGAAAGGTGAGTTCGAGCGATCCACCTTGCGACCAGGTACCGGCAATCTCGCTGGCGTTGGCGTTCACTTCGCCGTCGTAGGCGCCGTTCACGGAGTCCACTTTGAGGTTCAGTTTCGAATCCTTCAGCGTGATGGCGGAGACCGGGATCCCATTCGCTCCCTGATCAACGCTGTCGAGCGTGGCTTTCAGGCTACCGTCGGCGGCTTTGGTGATATGCAGAACCAGGCGTAGCTCTCCGCCTCCAGGTTTAAGCGTTCCATTCCAGTCACCGGTGATCTCTTGCGCGAAGGAGACGGCCGTTGTGGCCATGACGAATGCCGGAATGACGAATAGTTTTTTCATGACGTACCTCCCAATCTTTGGATGCGGCGTCCTGTTTCCCACCGGTACGGCCTATATGGAGCAAGGCGGAACGCACGGCCATTGCCCCAGCCCCGAAGGGGCGAAATATTTCAGCCCAGGGCGCAAGCCCTGGGTAAGCCCGACGAATGTCCAAGTCCGGGAGGGACGACAGAAACCTTGCTTGCCCGTGTCGCAATTATTCTTTTTCTTTCGCCCTTTCAGGGCCGGCTCATTTCCGCTCGTCACCCAGGGCTTGCGCCGCTGGGCTGTATTCTTCCGCCGCTTTGCGCCTTGGTTTTGCGCCAGCGCTTTCCGAGTGGTAACCCCGAACTCTTTCCGGCCGCTCTCACGTATTTTCCCCAACGCTCCGCTAAAGCCGCTTCCACAGCGCGGCGGCGATGAGAACCACCACTCCAACAATCATCCCGATCAGTCGCGCTTTGTTGGCCTTTTCAGTCATGCGAGTTCTCCTCCTCCTTGGGCAAGCCACCTTTCACAAAGAGCGCGAAGGAAGGGGCACCCGGCCGTTGGGGTAAGTATGGATAGCCGGGGTACACGCGAATACTGGCGGAGCCGACTGAACCCCGATCCGTTGTCGCTTCCCACGTCAACAATACGGACGATTCGGTTGATTTGCTGGGTGCTGCGACCAATACTTCTATGGCGCGGATGTCATGCGCTCTAACCTGGAATTGACCGGGCCTTGTTGCCTCGGTCCACCCGTTCGGAAAACGGGTGGTCAGCGTGATCTCCTGGTTGACCGCCGTATTGTTATTGAGTACCAAGGGGATTGCCACACTACCGCCCAGTCGAACTCCTACGCGCGGTTCGATCCAGTCCCTCAACTGTTTCAATCCTTGTGCCAGCCAGAAGGCATCGTAGAAGGCCCATGCTCCTCCAAGCTCAACCGATATTTCGCGGGTCTCGGTGGAGTGATATCCAATTGTTGAATCTACCGGGATTGGTTCAGGCTTAATTCCTTCGAAAACATCGCCAGCTATTGTGCTCTTCACTAGAGTTTTACCCAGGACAAATTCAACTGGCTCACTAAGTGATGGAAACTCGTGCGAGAGATAGGTATTGACGCCGCCTTGTGAAAAATACGAACTCGCCGATGTTCTCGCAAACCTCTCGTAGGAAATCTTCCTGCTCGGGGAGATGTCGCTGGCCGGGTAACGTGGTCCTTTGCCACTGCGGTCGAATGCGAGCGAGTCGGAGAACGAAGTACAGCTTCTTGGCCTGCCATGGTCTCAGTCCATCGATGAAGCCACGCCCGTGATGGGCAGTCTCGGAAGGAGTAATCGCCAGCGAAACCTGCTCGGGGAAAATCGTGGGATTTCCGGCAAGACCGAATGCCTCGGTTGCGACCACTCCCGCCGCCTGATGATCACTGTGCTCCCCTGGCAGTGAAGCTGGCAGCTGCGTCAGCATCACCTCTGGACGGGTTAGTCGAATGAGCCGAACCAAGGATTCCAGGCCCTCTCCATGCGGCCATGACGCTAATGAGTTGAGTACTCCGCCCCCGTTATTCTTTCCATCGAGAAACCAGACGTTTTGCACATCAAAAGCGGCGAGTGCTCGTCGCGCCTCGTTTTCGCGAATATAGCCGAGAGCTTTGCCTGTTTCATAACCGTAATCATTACCGCCGCCTTCGCCTCGGGTTGTAAAAACAACGGCTACTCTTCTGGCTTCGTCGAACACTGCACGGGCCAAGTAACTGGAAACGGCGGTGTCATCATCAGGGTGAGCGACGACGAGAAGGATGTCAGTCTTGTAGCGATCGTCAGGAGTGGATATTTTGGCAGGCGTTCGTAGGTCGTTCTGCACGGATTGCGCGATAGCCCCACCTAAAAGCAGCACACAGAGAATAATCAGCCGCATGATTCATTCGTCTCCGACGTGGAACGCAGTACGAAAAACCCTGTTAGATCCAAGCGAGACACGTCGATCGCAGGTCTGAACAAAAAGCCAGTGGGCATGAGCTTGAAAGCAGCGTAGACCGCCGAATTGTCCATCAGTTTCTTGTCCAGGCCCATAAGTTTACAGGCGTGCTCCCTGCTTCGCCTTCATCTCCGCCAACAATTGCTCAATGCGATCTTCCTTCTCAATCGCGGTCAGGCGGTCTTCGATGTCTTCGGCGCCGATTTCGGATTTGGCCTGGCTGACGGCTTCGTTGCGCTGGACCTTATTCTTCATGCGGTCGAAGGCGGCTGTTTTCGAATGGTCGCCGATGGCCGAGCGAGCGTCATGGGCTTTGCCGACGGCGCGAGCGCGGCGTTGCTGTGCGATCAGCAGATCGGCTTTGCCCTGGGCCTCGGCAAGTTTCTGCTCGAGCTGGCGCAGAGCGGTCTTCAGGTTCTCGACCTGCGCTCTCTGGTCGGCGACCTGTTGTGAAAAACTGCCGGCCATCTCGCGATAACTTTCCACGCGATGCAGTGCGGCTCGGGCCAGGTCGTCTTCTTTCTTGGTGACGGCGAGCTCGGCCTTGCGCATCCATTCGGTGGTCTTCTCTTCGTTCTCCTTATGCCGTCGTTCGAGCAGGTGCTGGTCGGCGATCGCGATCGCCACCTGCGTCTTCACCTGCAAAAGTTGGTTCTGCATATCGAGGATGACCTGCTTGATCATTTTTTCGGGTTCTTCTGCCTTGTCAATCAAATCGTTGATGTTCGCGCGGACTAATGTTGAGACTCGCTCTAGTAATGCCATGGTGTACTCCTTTTCTTAGCTATCAGCCGTTAGCCTTCAGTTAAACCTCGGCTGCCCCACCCTTTGTGGTTTTCAAAGGGTGGGGGGGAACCTGTTTAGCCCAAGAATCTCTTGTCATTCCGAACCGCTTCCAGTGGTGAGGAATCTGCTTTTGTTTTCGACATAGATGCTCCGAACACCACGCCGATTGCGATCCCGATTGCCAGCCATGCACCGCCGGTGCCGAGCACGACCGCGACGGCTGCGCCAATTCCCGCTCCGAGGGCGATACCGAGGCCGATTTGCATGGATGGTTTTTTCATAGCGAGCTCCAGATGCTTTTCTGCCGTCCCTCCGGGACTCGGTCTGGTTTTGAAGCTACCCAGGGCTTACGCCTTGGGCTAAGTTTTTTCCGCCCCTCAGGGGCTGGTGCATTCACAGCCGAACAGTCGCGACATTCAGAACAGGAACTCCAAAACGATGTTCAAGATCCAAAACAGGAGCTCGGCTATATCAGCGAACCAGTTGCTAGGCATCGACTCATAGTCCTCACCGATCAAACTGATGCCCCGACTTTTGTGTTCATTGCTCAACTCGGTGCGAAGGCGGGCGCGGGCGCCCGCCCCACACATGCCCACCCCTACTTAGCGCCGCCATTGCCCGGCAATGACCCCGGCTTGGGCGATTTATCGCCGATGCCGCGGACCTTCGAGAGCAAATCGCTCATGCTTATCCCCGACAGCGTTTCGAACAGGGCTGGAACTTGCGCTGCCATCTTGGTCAAGTCGCCGGTGATTTTGCTCATCCCGGCGGAGTCCCCGTTGCCGGTTGAAACCACGGTGATCCTGTCCACGTTAGCCAGCGGAGCGGCCATGGCTCTCACCACTTCGGGCAAGCTGGTAAGCAGCTTGTCGTAGATGGCGGCCTGGTTGTATTCCTGGTAAGCCTCGGCCTTCACGTTCATGGCGCGGGCTTCGGCCTCACCTTTCTTGAAGATGATTTCGGCTTCGGCTTCGCCTTGAGCGCGGATCGAAGCAGCGTGACCATCGGCTTCGGCAATTAGCCGCTGCTTCTCGGCCGCGGCTAATGTCTCGATCCGCTGACGCTCGATCTCCGCACCCTTCAGCACGGTTGCAATCAGTTCTTTCTCGCGGCGATTGATTTCCGCTTCCTGAACTTTCACCTGCTGTTCTTTTTCGATCTGCTGCACCTTCACCTGCTCAGCGATGACCTGCTGCTGCATGATGTTGGTCTGAATGTCATAGGCCTTGTCGGCTTGTGCCTGCTGGCGTTTGGTGACCTCCACGTACTGTGCGCGCTTGACTTCGAGATCGCGTTGCGCCTCTGCCTGTTTTGCGAGAGACAAAGTTTCAGCAAGCACGCGGTCCTGATCAGCCTGGGCTTTCGCCACCGCAGCTTCCCGTGTGGCAAGGGCGCGCCGGATTGCGGTGTCACGGTCGGCTTCGGCGGCGGCGACATCGGCATCACGCTTGATGCGAGCGACATCGGGCCGTCCCATGTTGATGATGTATTCGTTCTTGTCGCGGACCTCTTTGATGGTGAATGAGATGACTTCAAGGCCCATCTTGTTCATGTCGTCGGCGCAAGTGGAACGCATGCGGTCGCCGACCATCTCCGGCTGCTTGACGATTTCTTCTACCGTCAACTGCCCGATAATGCCGCGCAAGTGGCCTTCCATGACCAGCTTGATGAGGCCTTCGCGCTCCTGATCGGTCTTGGTAAGGAACTGCTCCGATGCGGTCCAGATGGATTCGGTGTCAGACTTAACTTTGATTTGTGCCACAGCCTCAACCGTGACGGCAACACCCTGTTTGGTGTAAAGATCCTGTTGCGGCGCCACGTCGAACGACATCAGTTCGAGAGACAGCTCGTGGCAGTTCTCCATCATGGGCCACACGATCGTGCCCCTGCCTACCACCACTCTCTTGTTGCGGAAACCGTAAACGATCAGTGCCTCGTGCGGTCCCGCTTTCCTATACAGCCTGGCCAGGCCGCTCATGAGCAGCATGAAAATCAGAAAGCCAAGCCCGATGACGACCCAAATTTCAATTGATAGCCCGAATAACATAGTGCCTCCTCGCGCAACGCGGAAATCATTAGCCACCAAGGACACGAAGGATCACGAAGGAAACCTGCCTCGTGAAGCTTCGCGTGCTTCGTGGTTGTGGGTTATCAAATCCAAATCACGGACAATCTTTTCTGGTTCGCTGTGTCCCAGGAACACTTCGCCTTCAACCGTGTTAATGCGTACGCCGCGGTTTCCCCAAACATAGGCGCGGCGGTCGCCAATCCCGCGAATGCCGTAACCGCCAAGCGGACTCCAGGGGCTTATTTCGTACGACTTGATCTGGCCAGACGGAATGGAGCGCAGTCGAAAACCCAGGGTGCGAACTTCCAATCCCGCATCGGTGAACACATATTGAAATCCGCGGAATGCGCCCGCGCCAATTGTCAAAAAGAGAAGCAGGCCGAGCCCCAGACCAATCCGAGCCTCCGTGTTCTTGATCGCAACTATGGCGGCTAGTTCGATTAGTAGTGGAAGCACAAAAACGAGCGCCCAGGCTGGTACGGCGTGCACTTCCTCGGCAATCACCGGCGTGCCGGGTAGAGTGGCGCCTCTCTTGCTAGCAAGAAGCACTGCGACCACTACAAGTACGGTGAGGAAGGTCACAATAAGAACCGGCCCCACTCGCACTGGACTGCCATCGAGGTTGTAGGCTAGCAGGGATTCATTGAGCCAACAGATCGTGCCAGCCGCCACGCCGAACAGCGCGAGAAAAGCCCACGATCCGGCTTCGGTTCTGCGCAGGCGCGCAAGGATCAAGGTGAACGAGATAAGTACAAACACGAGGATCCCTAGCATGAAAATGAGTGATGCTTCGCGACTCATCCAGCCGTTAGGCCGCCCTGACGCGTCGAAATGAGTAGCCATCCGGGCGGGCAAACCGTCCCATACCTGCCAGTACCTCAACCCTACAAAAACAACGGCCAGCCACGGGAGCGCAGACAGCGATCGGAACATTTGTGACGGCGACTTTTGAACAGTGTCGGTCACAGCCGCCTCCCGTCGTCATTTGCCGCTTCGTCAGCCAGTTCGTTTAGTTCGTTCTCTTCTCCTGACATCTCCGACCACGGACGCACGTAGGCAATGCCTCGCTCGTAACGCGTGACCACAACCTCGGTACCCTTGAGAATCGGAGAGCCGTCTTCCACACGCGCGCCGCAGACTCGGCGAGTTCCGGCTTGCGAGTAGATCAGTTCTCCCGTGCCGCCCTCACGAATCGGCATAGACAGTCTGCCTAGTACGCCTGCCATTTCGAAGTCCGCGGGATCGAGTACTTCATCCGGAGAGCTGAGCACCCGGCTAAGAAACAAGTAAATGATGGCCGCGCCCCCGGTGCCGCTCAATAACGAGATTCCTAGTGCCGCCCAAAACCAGATAGTGGAATGGCGGGTCAGCAAATATCCGGTGCCTCCGAACCACGCAAGGAACGCGGTGAGCGAGATCAGGTTGAACGGCGAAACTTGCCCGCCATGTCCACCGTGTGCCCCCGCATGTGCGTGTCCTGGGGCATGGAGGTGGACCGGCAGCGCATGTCCGTGAAAGTGCGGAATGTGCAGATGCATGCCGCCCGCCAGGAACATCAGCAGGCTCAGGAAGAATCCCACGACAAAACAGACCAGATAGAAATCAGCCCAGGTCATCGCCGTCCTCCTCTTTTTCCGTTACTCGTGCCATTACTCACACCATTACTCGTGCGGATACTCGCATTCGGCTGCAAGGCCTCAAGCAGGCGGTCCGCGAGCCCCGGCGTATCGAGAATCGCGCCCAGCAACAAGAAGGTCTTGCGCGTATCTCTCTCGCGGGCCGCCTTCATCAAGACTTTACTCAACTCCCGATCTCCTGCGAAGCGTTCTGATCCTTGCAGCAACCAAACGTCAAGCTTGCCTTCTACGGTGCGCAAGTCCGAGGTCAACTCCGTGTGATAGCCCTCGGGATCGTCCACCAGAAATCCGGGATGGACTTTAAAAAACTTTGCCAGCAGGGAACGCGAAGCCTGCGTCATGTGCCGCCGCGAACCGCCCTCGATCTGCGAGATATAAGACTGGCTAATACTTTTGCCTTGTTCTTTGCGAATGGCGCGCGCCAACTCGACTTGGGTCAGCGGCCGGTCAAGTCCGCGCAAGGAGCCCTCCACCTCGCGCAGGTAGCGAATTTTCTCCGCCAAGGTCATATCTCGTATCGCAATATTTATATTGCAATATGTAATGTACTGTCAAGGGCTGGATTTTACCTGTTTTCAAGAAGCTAGAAAGAAGCCGATTTATCGTGATGGCGAGGATGGCAGCAGTGGGTGACCAGCCCCGGAAGGGCGGAATACGTTAGCCCAGGCGCAAGCCCTGAGTAAGCTGCCGACACGAGTGAGTCCCGGAGGGACGGCAGAGAGCTCGGTTACTCCTGTTTCATCTCAAGGGTGAACTACCCGCAGCCCAAGCGCTCTCTCAAAGACATCAAAGTCGCGATCACGATGTAACAGTTCGTGTCCTGCCTCTAAGCAGAACGTTGCGATCAAGCAGTCAATGGTTGTGCGCACGGTGTAGCCTTGCTCGCGCAGGGTGCGATAGTTGATGGCGGATGCTATCGCCAGCTCTTTTCCGCCAGTTTCGAACAGGTGGAAGGTCAGGAGTTCCTCGCGAACCTGGGTGAACAAGGTGTGTTCGCGAACTCCTTGCAACACTTCGCAAAGAATTAAATCAGTAAGCCCGAGCCGCTGGCGGGTTAGTTCCTGATCGAGCCAGAATGTTTCCGGATTATTTGTGCCGCCGAGGTAATCGATCCAGACCGTCGTGTCAACGATCACCATGTTGGATCTTAACCCTTCAAGTTCGGCTCATGCGGGACTGGGCGAGATCGCCATCCCAATCTACTTTACCCCGGAGCCGGCGAATGGAGCCTTGGGCGTGGGTTTGAGCCAACAGGCGCAAGCCAGCTTCCACAGCGGCTTTCTTTGTGCGGGCGCCACTGCGGCGCATGGCCTGGGTCATCAAGCGCTCGTCGATGTCAATGTTGGTCCGCATCGCAATCTCTATGTGTAAACATATCACATTTATGTGTATGAAGCAATGCTACCAGTGGGCGCTAAGCTTTGGGGTTTGATTTCCACCGGCCCACAGGACTAGCATGGAGCCGCCAATTCGAATCAATCTCGAAGATCGTGGTTTTTCTACAACTCAGCCCTAACACTCAGGAGGTTTTCTAATGGGCACAATTTCTCTCGCTCAAGTTGATCCGCGCGTAGTCAGCTTTCTGGAAAAGCCGCGCAAGATGCTTATCAATGGACATTGGGTTGACGCCGTTTCTGGCAAAACCTTTCCTACTTATGATCCGTCCACTGGAGAAGTTCTCGCTCAGGTCGCCGAAGGTGATCGCGAGGACATTAACCTCGCAGTAAAAGCCGCGCGCAAAGCGTTCATGGGACCTTGGCGGAAGATGAGTCCCTCAGAACGTGGCCGCTTGATTTGGAAGTTGGCCGATCTGATTGATGCGCACGTCGAGGAGTTTGCGTACCTGGAATCGCTCGACAACGGCAAAGCTCTGACCATCGCTCGCGCCGCCGATGTTCCACTGGCGGCTGATCTGTTCCGCTACATGGCGGGATGGGCGACGAAAATCGAAGGCAACACGATTCCACTCTCCGTTCCTTACACGCCGGGTGCAAAGTACCTCAGCTATACCTTGCGTGAGCCGGTGGGCGTCGTCGGACAGATTATTCCCTGGAATTTCCCGCTGCTCATGGCGGCGTGGAAACTGGGTCCGGCGCTGGCGGCTGGAAACACGGTTGTCCTGAAGCCCGCGGAACAAACGCCGCTTTCGGCTCTGAAGCTCGGCGAGTTGATCGTCGAAGCTGGGTTCCCTGAGGGAGTCGTCAACATTGTTCCGGGATACGGCGAGACGGCAGGCGCTGCTCTTGCCGCGCATATGGATGTGGACAAGGTTGCCTTCACCGGTTCGACCGAAGTTGGCAAGCTTATCGTGCAGGCTGCGACCGGAAATTTAAAGAAAGTGTCTCTTGAACTAGGAGGCAAATCGCCCAACGTAATCTTCAAGGATGCGGATTTAGATTCTGCGATTCCTGGCGCGGCCAGCGCGATCTTCTTCAATCATGGTCAGTGCTGCTGCGCAGGATCACGGCTCTACGTTGAAAAGTCCGTGTTCGACAAAGTCGTGGACGGAGTCGCTGAGCATGCGAAGAAAATCAATGTTGGTCCTGGACTCGATCCGAAGACCGAGATGGGGCCGCTGGTGTCCCTCGAGCAAATGAACCGGGTTTGCGGCTATCTCGATTCGGGGTTGTCGCAGGGCGCAAAAGCGGTAGTTGGCGGACACAAGAAGGGCGACAAGGGATACTTTGTCGAGCCGACGGTGCTGGTCAACACGAATGACGAGATGAAGGTCGTGCAAGAAGAGATCTTCGGTCCGGTGGTTGTCGCGATGCCGTTCAGCGATCCAGAAGAGATCGTGCCGCGCGCCAATGACAATGTGTACGGTCTTGCCGCCGGCGTGTGGACGCAGGACATCAGCAAAGCCCATCGGGTAGCAGAAAATCTGCAAGCGGGAACGGTTTGGATCAATTGCTATAACATCTTCGACGCAGCCTTGCCGTTCGGCGGTTACAAGCAATCCGGCTGGGGACGCGAGATGGGTCACGAAGTGCTTAACAATTACACGCAAACCAAAGCGGTGTGCACGCGGATTTGAAACAGCCTAGTTTAGAAAGAGGGGACAGGCAAGAGGCCTGTCCCCTCTTTTTTTGCCCAAAAAAACCAGTGTGGGGACAGCCGCCCTCGGCCGTCCGCGGAGCGCAGCTCCGGTTCTTGCTTGATTGTGTTTGTTGAACAAAATGGCGAGCGAGCTCGCCAGGAGAGCCGAGGGCGGCTGTCCCCACACCTGATGAACAACAGTCCAAGAAATAAGGGGACCCGTCGGGTCCCCTAAAGTTGCAGGCGTGAAAAATGGTTTAGAAGGGAAGTCCCGGCAGGTCATCGGTGTGCTCGACCTGGACTGATTTCAGAGCGTTGGGGTCGAGCCCCAGCGCCTGGAGAATTGTTACCGCAACCTGCGACGTAGCAACTGGGGTCTTCACGACCGCCCGATGCAAGTTCACGTTTGAGACGATCAGCCCAACGTTAGTATCACCGAAGCTGAAGCCACCGTGCTCGGCATTTTTCTTTTTTGAAGTAGTGTAGATCGTGCCATACACGGGCTGCACAAGAATATCGGGCGTACGGCTGTCGTGCCCCGGGTCATTGAACTTGAGCTTGATCTCGTTTTCCGCCAAAACTTCTTCAATAAACAAAGCGTTGGCGTTTGTGTTCAGATAAGCCGCGACCGCCGGCGTCTGGCTTTGGTCTTGCAGCCAGATAAGGGCGAGGTCGTCGTCCTGAACAAAGCCACACGGGCCGCTGCTGCAATTCGCAGCGCTGGCAATGGCGAGTGCCGCGGGGTTAGTGCCTCCATCGGGCAAGGCCGCAACCAGGTCTGCAAAATGGCCTGGCTTGTTGACCTTCAGTGGATTGATTGGCGATTGACCATGCTTCGCCGAGACAATGATTAGAGTGGACTCATAGATCCCGGAATCTTTGAGCGCCTGGATCATGCTGCCCAGTGCCTGGTCAGTCTTATCCAAACCATATGCGAGCACAGCACTGGGCGTGCCCGAGCCGTCGGTGTAGCCGCCGGTCTGTCCATTTAGTGCCCCAGTGTCATCGGTGCAACTGCCGTCGGAGTTGTCTTTAGCCAGCTTTTGTCCCACGCTGACCGCCTGAAAATTCATGCCGAGGATCTCGGGGGCACCTGGTCCGGGTGTTCCGTCATGGTTGAGTCCGTGGATCTCATTGATGACGGCCTGGACCTTCTTCAGATCATTCTCAACCGTGCAAACTACGCTGACCGTGCCATCGAATCCATTGACGTTTGTAATTTCCGGAGTATAGAGGTCGTCAACCCCTTTCCCCGAAGGCCCGTTTACCCAGTCGTAAGCCGGATGCTTGTCAGCCCATGCCGTATGTCCGCCCGCAGCCTTTACTACTTCGAAAATCGTATTCGTGCGGATGGCGTTGTGCGGCCACAGTGGCACGCACGCGCCATGTTCGATGCGGCGCGGCAGCTTGGTGGGGTCAACAACGTCTAGCGAGACATTCTGCGCGTTGTACAAGTCAATGCTTTCGTCGAAAATCATGTTGTTTCCGGCGCCGCCTGCACAGGTCGTGTTGGTGGGATCGAAAATAGTGCGGTCATAACTGACGTCGTAGAAGAGACCGCTGGTGATCGGTGATCCTCCGGTGACCAGCGCGATGAGACCGGGGAAAGAATCCGAGTCGGCTGGAGTGCGGGCGTTGGAGTAGGTCACGCCATGACGTGACAACTCGGCCAGAGCAGAGTGAGGATGGCTTTGCACGTAGTTCGCGACGTCGAGGGCGTGCAGGCCATCAACACTGATGAGCAAAACATGTTTGATGTTCTTGTTGGAGTCGGCTTGAGCAATACTCGCGAGCAAAACAATGGCGGATATGAGCCGGGAAAACAAGCGACGTGAAATCACTGGGTACGTTCCTCCTTGTCAGTCAAGAGAGTACCCACAGATCCCTGAAAAGCAGGTTAAGCCGGGATGAATGGACGGTAAAAAGCGTTCCCAGAGAGCCAACAGCGATTCACTAAGAATTCATTAGGGTTTCACTATCTTGTAAGAGAACAGGGAGCACTATTAAAGGTGGATAATGCTGCTTGGATCGAGCAGGCGATTTTGACGGAGGTGTGAGCGGAATGGGCCGCAAACTCACAATCGTCTTCTTTGACGCAGGTGGCGGACATCGCAGCGCTGCCGAGGCACTCAAGAGCGTTCTGGAAAGCGGAGAGCAGCGCTGGCAAGTTGAGCTCCTCAACCTGCAAGAGCAATTGGATAAGCTCGACGTGCTGCGGAAAGCCACAGGCATTCGCATCCAGGATGCCTACAACCTAATTCTGCGCAAAGGCTGGACTCGTCTTACCCCGCAATTGCTGCCCGTCCTGCAAAGCGTGGTCCGAATCTTTCATCGCTCAACCGTCAAGTTGCTTCGGGAATATTGGAAGCAGAACCCCAGCGATGTTGTGATGTCGGTGATCCCGCACTTTAATCGCGCTCTCGCGGAAAGCATTAGCAAGAGCTCACCCGACACGGCATTCGTTACAACACTGACGGACTTCGCCGATTATCCACCACATTTTTGGATGGAGCGGGAATCACAATGTCTTATTTGCGGGACGGAACGGGCTGAACAACAGGCGTTGCAGATGGGCCACGATCGGAGCCATGTCTTTCTGGCATCGGGCATGGTGATGAAGCTGAAGTTTTATCAAAAGACCGCCGTGAATCGGGTCGCAGAGCGAAAACGCCTCGGGCTGGATCCTGAACTTCCGACCGGCATCGTGCTCTTTGGCGGGCACGGCTCGAGCGCAATGCTCGACATAGTGAAGCGGCTCGATTCTGGAAAAAGCCGCCTGCAGTTGATTTTGATATGTGGGAAAAACCGGAAACTCCTCGCTACCGCCAAGAGCTTGAAAACTCGTTTCCCAGTCTTCGCTGAAGGGTTCACGCCAAACGTGGACTACTACATGGCGCTCTCCGACTTCTTCATTGGAAAGCCCGGACCTGGGAGCATCAGCGAAGCGCTTCAGTTTCACCTTCCAGTCATTGTGGAATGCAATGGCCGCACATTGCCGCAGGAGCGCTACAACGCCCAGTGGGTGACGGAGAAGCGGATGGGAATCGTGCTGAAGAGCTTCCGGCGAATCAATGCCGGAGTAGAACAATTGCTGGAGCCCTCGGCATTTGCTGAGTTGCGCGCGAATGCGGGGGCGTATTCGAACCGCGCCCTCTACGAAATTCCGGAATTCCTCGAGCAAATTGTCGAGAGGCACAGTTCGCACATACCCGGACTGGGCTCGCAGGTTACCACGAAGCACATGCTGGAAAACGCTGCCTTGGCGTCACTCACGTCGCCACTGGAGGCGAGCGCCACATGATATTCGCCGACACTATCATCCTTTCCGATCTTCACCTGGGCTCGGAAGTCAGCCGCGCACCGGCGGCCCTGCGCATGCTAAAGTCGGCTTCGTTTAACCGGCTGATCCTGCTGGGCGATATTTTTTCTGATCTTAATTTCGGTCGTCTGAAAAAAGAACATTGGCAGTTCCTGGGATATATTCGCAAGCTATCGAATCCGAAACGCGAGATCGAAGTTGTTTGGGTGGAGGGCAATCACGATCACGGTCTTTCGCAGGTGATGTCGCATCTGGTTGGCATCCGGGTCTATCAGGAATACGCATGGGAATATGGCGGGTTGCGGCACTTGGCCGTGCATGGACATCAGTTTGATCGGTTCGTATCACGAAATCGGGTGCTCAGCAGTTTCCTGTCGGCATTTCATCTTGCCCTGCAGAACGTGGCATTTGGCCGAAAGCGAATGATCGGGTTCCTGGAGCGCTTCGATACGGCCTGGCTGCGGCTTTCCGCCAAAGTTGCCGCTGGTGCGCTCGACCATGCATGCTCGAAGAACGCACATCGCGTCTTCTGCGGTCACACCCATGAAGCTCTAAGCTTGAAGCGTGATGGCATGGAGTACTACAACAGCGGAAGCTGGACCCAGGAAAGCGCAACCTATATCGCGATCGATCATCAGGGCCCACGCATCTACGAATTCCGCGATCCCCCTGAAGATTCGCTTGAATATGACGTAACCGAGGCGCTCGAATTCGATTTCGAAGATCTCTCGCCGTAAATCTTTCGTGTTCTCACAATCCGGCTTCAATCCTCGACCGCGGATCGAGAAAATCGCGTAGCGCGTCCCCGATAAAGTTGAATGAAAGCACCGCCAGCATTACGGCGATAGCAGGGAAGATGACCAGATGGGGCGCGTCGAACAGGTGACCGCGTCCATCATTGAGCATTGTTCCCCAGGAGGCGGTCGGAGGCGGGACACCTAATCCGAGAAAGCTCATAGTGGCTTCAGCAAGAATCGCGCCTGCCATTCCGATTGCCGCTTGAACAATGACCGGTTGAATGATGTTGGGCAAAATGTGGCGGACAACGATACGCAGATCATTTGCGCCGAGCGCGCGGGCTGCTTCCACATATTCTTTCTCCCTGGCAGCGAGGACCTGTGCTCGCACCAGCCGCGCGTAACCCACCCAGCCTCCCAGCGAAAGTGCAAAGACCAGATTAAAGATTCCAGGTCCGCGAAAGGCAACAAACGCGATTGCGATCAGGATTCCGGGAAAGGAGAGGAACGCATTCATCAGAATCACATTTACGAAGCGGTCTATGCGCCCGCCGTAATACCCCGCGATCGAGCCGATGATCAGACCCAGTCCAAGTGAAGTGGCAACCACGCAACTTCCTACCAGCATGGAGATGCGTGAGCCATAAATGAGGCGGGACAGGATGTCGCGGCCGAGTTCGTCCGACCCGCAGATTTGTGTGCGTGAAGGGGAAGCTAGGCGAGCTGCCAAGTCAATGTGAGCTGGATCGTGCGGCGCAATCCAGGGAGCAAAGATTGCGCATAGGGTGAACAGGATGACGAATACGATACCGATGCTCGCCAGCGGATTGCGCCGGGCGAGGCGTGGAAGCGAGATGGCAGTCGCGGACACGTGATCTTAGCTCATTGAATGGAGTGGCCAACGTTTCGGAGAGAACACGGTCTTCGGCCGTCCGCAGCGGAATCCAAGCCGACGTTACTTCATACCTGTAACCGCCTGCGAAACAAACTCCCTTTGCTGTGGCCTAAGTCCCTCAGGCCCTCAGGGGCTAAAGCCCGACCCACTGTGCACTACCGGCGGCACGGGCTCGAAGCCGTGCCCTTTCAAAACAGCTTCGCAGTAGAGTTTTGCCGCAAGGCAGCAAGTCATGCCTCCCGAACAGATACTCTTCTCAATTGCCAGCGCGCGTTTGCGCTGTCGCGTTCGACTCGAATTCCTCTCCCATCCATTTTTGGAACGCGTTCATATTCTGTTCGCGCCCGAGAAAATTCTTTACCAGATCGTTAGCTGACACCGACCCACCGGGCTCGAGCACGGTACGACGATATCGCATCGGCGCCTCGCCCGCGAGCAAGTTGTTGTGATCAAACTGGCTGAAGAAATCCTCGGCAATCACCTTGTCCCACAAATATGTGTAGTAGGCAGAGGAATAACCCGCCAGATGTCCAAACGACGCGTACATGTGAGCGCCTGGAAGAGGCTGGAATGGCGTGTACTGTTTTTGCGCTGAAATAGCTACGGCGTCCGGATCAATGTTTTCTGGTTTGTCTTTGTAAATATTGTAGGAGATGGCAGTGTACTGATTTTGTGCCCTCTCGCTGTTACCACGCCCGAATGCCGACGCGCGGTTCATGCGGGCAACCAGTTCCGCCGGAATAGGCTCACCGGTTTTGTAATGACGGGCGAACGAAGCCAGGACCTGCGGACTGTGCATCCACTCTTCCAGCATCTGCGAGGGTGCTTCTACAAAATCGGCTTCCATGCTGATGCCGCTGATCCCCGCCCACTGCTGCTGCCCGCCCAGGATCCAATGCATGAGGTGCCCGAACTCATGGAAGAACGTGACCACGTCGCCATATTCCATCAGTCCCGGATCATCGGCAGTCGGATTGGGAAAATTGCAGACCAGGATCGCTTCCGGAAGCTGCTTGCCGCGAATTCCGTCCAGTACCGGAGCCATCTCGGCGTGGCTGTATTTTCCCGGACGCGGGTGCATGTCCAGGTAAAAACGACCCATGACTTTTCCATTGTCCACCACGTCCCAGGTCTCGACGCTAGGGTCCCACGCAGGAACATTCTCTTCGCGGCGAAAGGTTACGCGAAAGAGGGTGGCTGCCGTGTCCAAAATGCCTTGCCTGACCTCGTTGAACGGGAGATATGGCCGGACAAGCTGCGAATCAAAGTTGAACTGCGAACGCCGAACTAGCTCGTTCAGGTGGGAGACCTCATAATCTCCGATTTCCGTGGCGCTGGGATTAGTCTTGCGTTTCTCCGCCAACAGCATGGCGAATTCGCGCTGCGAAATGGGCCGCGCGGCGGCATCTACTTTCTGGATGAAATCAGCGATGTTCGCCCCGGTCTTGATCATTTTGTCGGCGGCGTAGTAGTCGGCCCACGACGAGTAGCCAAGCAGCGTGGCTATCTGGTAGCGGGTTCTCATCATTTTTTCTAGCACTTCCTTGTTCGCAGGGTAGGCGCGGGTGTCGAAGGCGAGATTGACTCGCCGCCGAAGATCGTCGCTGTTGCTAAATTTAAAGACGGGGAGAGCGTCAGGATAATTGGTCGTGACGTAAATCTTTCCATCCGGCCCGGGCTTGTGGCGATCAATGTAATCCTGCGGCAAGCCGTCGAGCTCCTTGGGATCGGTTACTTCGACCTTTTTTTGATCATCGGAAATATTGCGGTCGAACGTGGACTGCTCCTCGGTAAGCTCGTCGTTCAGCTTCTTGAGTTGCGCCCGGGTAGGATCGTCCTTGTCAACTCCCGCCAGACGAAATTGCAATAACTGGCGTTTTACGTAATACCGAGTGGCAGGATCGGCCTTCGAAAGGTCAAGGCTTGAGAGCGCCTGATAGACGTCACGATTCAAAGAGAGAGCAATTTGCACTGCACTGGCTTTGCGGACCATTTCGGTGGCGTGGTCGCGGAAGGTGGCATCAGGGTGTACTTGTTGCATCAGCGACGCCAAGTAAAGAGAAGCATTGATCTTACGGATGGTCTCATCGTACGGCCCTAGGGTGTTGTCAATTGTCCTGGCGCCCTTGACCGAAGTGATTTGGTCAATCGTTGTCTGGGCCGCGCCCAGGCGGTCATTCACGATTTTCTCGAAGCCGGCAACGTCAGGTTTCGAGGCCCAAACGGTGGGCTGCGACGGAGTTTGAGCGATAACTTGCGGAACGAACAGAAGAACAAAGACCAGACTCGTTAATCTGCGAAACGACATTTGAGAAACCTCGCGGTGAGCAGGAGAAGGGCTAGGTAATAGACGGAGATGCCTGGAAATGGTCAACCCGAGATTGTGTTGGACAGCGTAGGAGAAAGTCAAGGAGTGGGGAGCGCGATACAGTGTCCAAGATGCTGAAGAGAAGGCGTAAACCACGAAGGACACTAAGTTCCACGAAGGAGAACCTGTCGATCCTGGTTCCTGAGCAAATGCACGGATCTTAGTCCAAATGCTTTAAGGCCTTCCTTCGTGTAACTTCGTGTCCTTCGTCGTTTACGCCTTGAGTTTCTCTTGCAAGCGCGATTTCACCTCTGGCCATTCCGTCATGTAATGACTTATCACGGGCCGGGTATTCAGTCGTGAGCAACCCACTCTGCCTGCAGCTTCGGTGGCCGCATTAAAGTCTGCATCACTACGCAATACTGTTCGGTTTTCTCTCTCAATCCGCGCAGTTGTTCCGGGGTCGCCCCTGGCGCAGCAATATCAAAATCAAGGCGAATGCTCTCGAAACCGACGGGCACATCTTTTGAAATGCCAAGGGTACCTCGAAGATCCAAGTCGCCCTGCGCCGTGACCTCAATGTGTTCGGTCGGTATGCCCATAGCCGCGGCTACCATCTGACAGGTGATCTGGGCGCAAGCCGCCAGGGCCCCCAGCAAAAGATCACCGGAACAGGCGCCGGTACCGCCGCCTCCTACTCCCTTGTGGGCCTCAGCTTGGTAAATGGCCCGCCCAATATCCACCGAGCATGTCACCGGAACATCCGTCTGCCCACCTTTTGCCCGCAGAGTGATTTGCGAGGCATTTGGGTCATTGCGGTATCGCTCTTTCAGCGGCTTCTGAAGCGATCGAAGATCCATGGCAACCTTCATTCTCATTCTCCTTAACGGTAGGTCTTTTCCAGCAGACCAGGGTTCCTTCTGCTAAATCGGGTTGTAGCCGCTCCCGGTGCTTGCTAGGATAGATGCTCATCACCGAACGCCCATGCCCAAATTCGTCATTGAACGCGACGTCCCCGGAGCCGGAAATCTAACCGATGCCCAATTACGGGAATTGTCCCAAAAGTCGGTCAGCGTCCTGAGGGCAATGGGTCCCGAGATCCAGTGGCTCCACAGCTATGTGACCGGCGACAAAGTGTACTGCGTATATCTGGCTCCCGACGAAGCGATGATCAGGGAACACGCGAAGCGTGTAGGCATTCCGGCCAATCGTGTTTCTGCTGTCCGCCGACTTCTTGACCCCTCAAGCGCGGAATAAACGCGGGATGTATGCTCGGAACGAATTTTCGGGCTTCGGTTGTCTCGCGTCAACTCATCCGGGTGGAAGGCGCGGAACAGTCACCGTCTGACGTCAGCACCTCCTCAACCGCCCTCTCGGGCGACGTACCCCACCCCTCCAACCATGCAGTCGTGCCCGCCTCATTCGTCAATGCACGTCGTGCTGGACCCAGAGTTGCGTCTAATCTGGCCTGCTCCGCGGGCGCAAGAGGAGCGCCGATGTTTTGACGTAATGCTGCCGCAGCTCCAGCCAGCCGCAGCGAACGTTCTGCTTCCAACTGAGCCGCGGCTGAGCATGCGAAACATTCCAATAAGCGCGCAATTCCACGTTTATGTCCCAGTTCCTGAAAGTGTTTCATGCTTTCCCGGTACATCGTGTGTGCGGCGGGATAGTCCCGCTGTTGTCTCGCCAGACTGCCGAGATCAGCCAGCGTGCCAGCAATACCCCAACGGTCACCGAGCTCCCGAAAAATTGACAAAGCCTGTTCGTACAATATCCGTGCGGCAGTATGGTCGCCCTGATCACGGGCAATATCCCCCTGATAATTCAGCGACCACGCGACCCCTGCCCGATCGCCCATTCCGTGAAAGATTGCTAGACACTCTGCGTGCAGCGAGCGAGCGGTAGCATAGTCATCCTGTAACTTGACAACATTCGCCAGATTGCTGAGAGCGCGGGCAACGGCCTTCTGCTCGCCCAATTCTCTCCATCCCAGCAGACTTTCTTCGAACAACGAGCGTGCAACGGCGATATCTCCCCGGTCACGAGCATGAACAGCCAGCGCATTTAGAGAAACGGCAATACCCTGGTTGTCGTGCAATTGACGTGCGATCTCAAGGCTCTCCGTAATTAGCGCCTGCGCAGAGACGTAATCTCTCTGTTCACCGGCCAGCACACCTGCGGCGAAAAGAACGCGCGCTCGCGCTTTGGTGGGAGCCGCTCCTGGAAGCTTTAGCAGCTTGCCCAACCTGTCTCTGCCTTCCGCAAGATGTTCGCGCGCCTCCCAAAAATGAAATAAGGCAGCGCCGAGACGAAAACCCCAGTCCACATTGGCGGTGTCTGTCAGCCGCTCAAGTGCCGCGCGAAAATTGTCATTTTCAAGTGCCAGGCGTTCCAGCCATTCCGCCCCACCCGCGCCACTTTGCTCTGGGATTTCGTCTTCTGCCAGTATCAGGCAGTAAGCGGCATGGGCGCGCTTGGTCAGCGCCTCTTCCCCGGTTGCCTCCAGTTTTTCAAGAGCGTACTCGCGAATCGTCTCCAGCATGGCGAACCGCGATTCCCCCTTCGGTGGCTCCACCTGCTGCACCAGGCTTTTGTCCACCATCGATGCCATACCGTCGAGCAGATCCAGATGCAGATCACTCTTGGTGTCGCACACCGCTTCGACGCCTTCCAGAGTGCATCCGCCCACGAACACCGATAATCGTCGGAAAAGTTTCTGTTCGTCAGCGCTCAGTAGGTCGTAGCTCCAATCCATGGCAGCGCGAAGCGTCTGCTGCCGGTGCGGCATGTCCCTCGCGCCGCCTGTCAACAATTGCAACCGGCTCTTCAGACGTGTCCGCATAGAAGAAGGAGAAAGCACTTTGACCCGGGCGGCCGCGAGCTCGATCGCGAGTGGCAAACCATCCAACCGCGCACAAATCTCGGTGATGGCAGATGCGTTCTCGCGGTTAAGTTCAAAGTCCGGCTTGACCGCGACCGCGCGCTGCACGAAAAGCGCCACCGCCGGGTACTGCGACAGGACCTCAACCGGAGGCACGACCGGGGAATCCGGCATCGCTAGCGGCGGCACCGGAAATTCATGTTCTCCGTACACGTGCAAAGGGGCGCGACTGGTTACCATGATTTTAAGATTGGGCCCCATGGCCAGGAGATCTGACACCGTAGGCGCCGCCTGGATCAGGTGCTCGAAATTATCCAGCAGGAGCAGCATTGGCGCGCGCAACGACTCCTGTAAGTTCTCCTTAAGTATTTCGAGCGGCGATTGACCTCCGGCTTCCCCGATTCCCAATGTCTGCACGATCACGGACACGATTAAGGCGGGATCGTTTAGGGAGGAGAGCGGAACAAAATAAGTGCCGCCTGGAAAGTGTTCGGCAAGACCGCTCGCCACTTGTACTGCGAGGCGCGATTTGCCGATTCCGCCTGGCCCGGTGACCGTGACCAGGCGCACATCCTCACGCCGTAGCAGTTCTTTGGCGGCAGATACTTCCTTTTCCCGCCCGACGAACCCGGTTCGCTGCACCGGAAGATTCGCCGGGCGAGTCTCCACCTGCTTAACTGCTTTCTCCAAGAAGCGGGCGCGTATGGCTGCAACTTCCCGCGCGAGATCCCGGGTGGAAACGTAGCGCTTATCAGGCTCTTTGGCCAGGCATCTCTCGATAACCCAACACAGCGGAGCGGGACCGTCGCGGTTGTGCATTCCGATCGGCTCCGGTTGTTCCCGGAGAATGGCCACCATTGTCTCCGCTGCTGTACTTCTCTGAAAAGCTCGCTTCCCGGTCACCATCTCGTAGAGCACTAAGCCGAACGAGAACTGATCTGACCGGAAATCCAGCCGCTGTCCTCCGGCCTGCTCTGGCGACATGTATGCCACGGTTCCCAGTACCAGACCGGATGAAGTCTGCCACGTGGAAGTAGCGCCATTATCCGCTCGTGCTGCGCTGGGCGGTGCGAGCTTCGCCAGGCCGAAATCGAGGATTTTGACGAATCCGTCTTGAGAGATCATCAGGTTTTCGGGCTTGAGGTCCCGGTGCGCTATGCCTGCTTCATGCGCCTTGGTCAGACCCTCCGCAACCTGTGCCGCGATTTCAATTGCTGTTCGCATCGGCAGCGGGCCCGAGAGAAGCAGCTCGCGCAGCGTCTTTCCCGTTACCAGCTCCATCACTATAAAGGCACGACCATTGGCCTCGCCGACCTCGTAAATCGTGCAAATATTGGGGTGGTTAAGCGCAGAGGCAGAGCGCGCCTCGCGACCAAAGCGGCGGAGTGAGTGTGGGTCTTCGGCGAGGTCTTCGGGAAGAAACTTGAGCGCGACATGGCGGCCGAGCTTCAGGTCTTCAGCTTCGTAAACCACGCCCATGCCGCCGCTGCCGATCTTTCCAAGAATGCGATAGTGGCTGATGAGGGTTTCAGCCAAGCCAGCTGTTCGCTTTAAGGATCGAGAGCTATCCCGTCGGGGCGAGGAAGCGCCGGCGGCAGCAAATGCCGGCTTCTCGATGAAGCTCCCATCTTCATGGTGATGGGCCAGCAGCGATTCCACTTCGCGGCGCAGGTGCTCATCTTTGGCACACGACTGCCTGACAAACTCGCTTCGGCGGCTTTCTTCCACTTGCAGGGCAGCGTGAAAGATTTGTTCGACCTGTCGCCACCGCTCACGCTCCATTGAGTCCCTCCCCACTCAGCTCGCGTAGCAGCCAGGCCTTGGCTAACTTCCAATCCCGCATCACAGTTTCAGGCGAAACCTTGAGCACCTCCGCTGTTTCATTCACGCTCAAGCCCCCAAAGAAGCGCATCTCGACCACATGGCTCTTGCGCTCGTCCTCCTTGGCCAGACGATTCAGAGCATCATCCACGGCCACCAAATCTGCACTCGCTTCAGGGGCGACCACTGGAGCGACATCCAGCGAAACCGGTTGTGCTCCGCCACCGCGCTTATGCGACTGCCTGGCGCGGGCCTGGTCAGTGAGGATGCGCCGCATCTGCCGCGCACAAAGGGCAAAGAAATGGGCGCGGTTCTGCCAGTCAATCAGCTTCAAATCGGAAAGGCGCAGGTAAAGCTCATTGATCAGCGCAGTAGTTTGGAGAGTGTGGCTGCCACGTTCGCGCGCCATGCAGCCCCTAGCTGCCCGGTGTAGCTCCCGGTAAACCTGAGGAGTCAGCTTCTCTAGGGCCTTCTCATCTCCCTGACGCCATGCCTGAAGCAGTTCTGTGATCTCGTGTCCGGAGAGCTCATCCATCCAAAGCCTCTGCACCGCAAGGGGGCGGTCAGAGGAAACATTAGCACACCAGTCCCGGTTTCGGCCTCTTAGCCCGGACCATGAATGCTTCTTCTCCCGATTACAGGTTTTCACGCCAGTTCTCGCTATAGGAAGTGACAGGCAAGATAAGGAGGCACGGTCAGTGCTAAGGCCGTGGCCAAAATTCAAAGGAGAACCAACATGAAAGCCCCAACAATACGCCTCCTCGCAGCGTTTTTCGTCGCCGCAGTTACACTCGCTTTTGTGCCCGCGGCGGTTGCGCAAGACAAAAAACCAGGGGTCGCTCAGGTCGTGGCCTTGGACGAATGCGATCCGCTTACCTTTAATGCCGCGCTTGGGCCTGACTTCTGCCGGAATGTCGCGCTTGCGGCGCTCGGATACGCCACAACATTGAGCGACTTGTTCATCCAGGCAGCCGCTGGAACTCCGGATCCGGGCTGGGACTTCGAACCCGACATTCTCAAGATCAAACAAGGAACCATCCTTACGGTAGTCGATCAGGGCGGCGAACCTCACACCTTCACCGAGGTGGCGAAGTTCGGCGGCGGCTTTATAGATGGACTCAATGCGGGAGAGCCTACGGTGCCCGAGTGTGCCGGCGGCTTTAAGAATGTCGAGGTCGCGAAAACCCGAATCATTCAAGGCAGCCAACTCCAGATCACCGATCTGTCTAAAGGTGAGCATCTTTTTGAGTGCTGCCTCCATCCCTGGATGCGAATGAAAGTCGAGGTGAAATGAGCGCTGCTCGCGAGGGTTGATCGCAAGCGAAGGAGACCGAGTTGGCTAGAGTCGAACGGCGGCGAAGCATCTTGCCGTGATTCGTGTGGCAAGATGCTTCGCTAACGTGCTTTTCCACTGGATTCTTTCGAGCAGGCGAATCATCAACAGGCGGATTGGCAGTTTGCACTTTGTTTTTACTTTCGTATTCCGGCTTTACCCGTGTGATTTCCTCCTAACGGGTTGATGTCCTGGACATCACCTTAAGTCCTTCTAGTTTTAGCCGATCTCAACCTAAAGAGCTGGTGTCTTGCAAGGTTTGCCAGCGCTGGGGCACAACGGGCAAACTCCATTACTTTTGTGCACTGGTATGGCACTTTTGGTTCATTGACCTTCCGGGTGTGTGGGGCTAAGCTCACGTTCAATTAGCTCCCCTGTGGCATAGGCAGCGACTTGCTAACTGGGGGTGAATTATGAAGTTTGTTCACGTTTGCTATGCAGCATTGGGATTCGCGGTGGCTCGGTGGTTTTTCAAGCGGGAACCCATGCCTGTAGTGGATCCGGTCTCGCGTTTTCGTACCTCTGGCCTGCTCTAGTCTGAACGTTCGTCTGAGCGTTTGTCTGAACGTTTGTCTGAACTAGGCGCGCGGGCGCTCCGTCCTCTTCGCGTGCGCGCGCCTGAGTTCTTTCCTTACCGATCGCGTGACTTTGGTTTCTTCCCGTAACCGTTACCACCTTCAACTCTGGCTACAATTGAGATTAGCGTACAGAGCAAAAGACGTAGCAAGCTACGTGTCTACGACAGTTGCGCCTTCTTATGTCCCGCGTCGCTCACATTGCGAGCGTTCTTGTTTTGCTTTGCTGCCCGGTCTACCTCGCCGCGCAGGAAGACAGCGTTTCGCTTGGAGAGGTGGCGCGAGAAGCTCGGAAGTCTAAGCCATCTACAGAGCCGAAGGTCATTGACAATGACAACTTCGCGATCATGATGGACAAGGCTGAAAGCGCGCGGCTCGATGGTAAGCCGGTATTTTCTATTGATCCTTCTGGGAAGAGCTTTCGTATGACGTCTCCCGATGGGACTTGCAGTCTTTCTTTCAATGCCAACGTAACCGCGTTGATCTCCGCCCCATATGTCGCTTCCGACCTTCCACAGGACGAAATGTTGAAGATCGCAGGGTCCGCAGCTATTCACGACGATACACTCGAAGTGGCGCTGCACAACGGCACGGGATGGGATCTAAGGGAAATTGTTATTGGTATTACGGTTCTACAAGCTTCGGCAACGCCCGGGTATCAACCGGCGAAACTGACGTTTGGGCCTGAAGTAGCTCCGGCGGAGAAATTGCCAGACATGACCGTCTTGTATCACTTGAAAGGGACCAGCGCGCCGGATTCGACAACTGTATTCAGAGGCGTCATGGGCGGAAGTTTTGCTGACGGCTTTGCACAGAGCGGCTTTGGAGAGAGCGGCTCCGAACTGAATAAAGATTGGCACTGGGCGATCGTCGCCGCCAGAGGAATTCCTCCAGCCAATCCGAACAGTACTCCCGGGGAGCAAGTGCCAGTAGCCAACGCCGTGTCGGCGCCAGCAAACAATCCTCAACCGATCCAGCAGCCACCAAACTCTTCCAACAGCGCAGCTGCTGGTTCGCTTCCAAGTTCAAACCCGCAGCAATAACTCGGCTGTGCTATCCTGCCCCGCGTGATTCTGGTCAATCGTCGGTTCGTCCTGTACCTCGTTTTCCTGTTCGTGGTTCCATACCTGCCTGCCCGAGTTACTCACGTCGAGATCAGGTCCCGCACCGACGTTCTCGATGCCAAGCCCTTCGGCGAGAGCGGCCCGTACCAACGCATTACCGGCCGCGTTTATTTCGCGGTGTCGGTCGCCAACAAACACAACAAGCACATCGTCGATCTCGCCAACGCGGTCAATCTACAGAATGGCGAAGTGGAATTCTCCGCGGACTTCGTTGCAGTCCGGCCCAAGGACGCGAGGAAGGGCAATGGCACGCTGCTCCTGGAGAATCCCAACCGCGGCCATGCGCGCATCCTCTCGCTGGTAGATGGCGGCGATGAAGATCTGGCGCACAGCGCAGGCGATGCCTGGCTGCTGAGTAATGGGTTCACCGTGGCCGCGCTCGGCTGGCAGTGGGATGCCGTCGGTCCCAATGCTCTGCGTCTCTACGCGCCCGTTGCAAAGGATCATGGCAAGACCATCACCGGCCTGCTGCGCGGCGACATCATGCTCCCCGCCAAGGCTGACGAAATTCCACTCGGACACGTGATTCGCGACATCATCGGAGGCTCGGAATACCCGGTCGCGCAGCCCGACGATCCCCGCAACACGCTCACCGTCCGCGATTCCCGCGAAGGCAAGCGCACCTCCATCCCGCGCTCGGAGTGGCAATTTGCCGCGATGGTTGACGGCAAGCTGACCCCGAGTAACCGGTCCATCCATCTCAATGGCGGCTTCGAGCCAGGCCGCATTTACGAGTATGTTTACGTGGTGTCTGATCCGGTGATTGCCGGGCTTGGATTCGGAGCCGTACGGGACTTCGCGTCATATTTGAAACACGCGCCTGATAGCGTCATGCACGCGACCCGTGTGCTCGGCGAAGGCATCTCGCAGAATGGCCGATTCCTGCGCGATTTTCTCTATCAGGGCTTCAACGCCGATGAAGACGGGCGCATTGCTCTCGATGGCGTGCTTGCGCACGTTGCCGGTGCAGGTCGGGGCAGTTTCAACTACCGCTTTGCCCAGCCTTCGCGCGATGCGCAGCCGACCTCGGCCGTACTTTTCCCGACGGACATTTTTCCTTTCACTGACGAGCCCGAGATTGATCCGCTCACCCGCGAGAAGGGCGGCTTACTCGAGCGCGCGCAGCTCGAACACGTCGTTCCCAAGATTTTCTTCTCCAATACTTCCTACGAATATTGGGGACGCGCCGCCTCTCTCATCCATACCACCGCCGATGCTAAGCATGACGCCGCCATTGGACCCAACGTCCGCATTTATCTTTTCACCGGCCTGCAGCATTACTCTGGTCCCTTTCCACCTGCGCGCCGGGAAGCTTCGTTTTTCGGACAACAGCCGGAGTCGCCGCTGCCAATCCGCTTCTTCTGGCGCGCGATGATCGCCAACATGGATGCTTGGGTCCGCACCGGCACCGCCCCGCCGCCGAGCGCGTATCCTACCATCGCCGCCCGCACGCTGGTGCCGCTGGACAAATATGCGTTCCCCCAGATTCGGCATGTGAAGCTGCCCAGCGAAGCCAATGTCGCTTACCGTTTAGACTACGGTCCGAACTGGCGCGACGGAATTCTCGCCGTAGAGCCACCACGGGTTGGGAAACCGTTTCCCGTACTCGTGCCGCAAGTGGACGCCGATGGGAACGAGCTCGGCGGCATCCACCTGCCGGAGATCTCGGCGCCGCTCGCGACTTACACAGGATGGAACCTTCGCGATCCCTCCATCGGTGGAGCCTCGCAACGTGTCGCCTTCGAAGGGTCATATCTCTCATTTCCCAAGAATGCGGCTGAACGCAAGCAGTCAGACGACCCGCGCAAGTCGATTGCCGAACGTTACCCCGATCGCGACACCTACTTGAATCAGTTCGCGCGTGCCACAGACGAACTCATCCAGCAGCGTTGGATTTTGCCCGAGGATCGTGCGCCCTTGCTGCAGCGCGGCGGGGAAGAATGGGACTTGCTCGCGCACTAAGATCGAGGATGTAGGTCCACCGCACACATCGCTGAAGCAAGCTGTAACTCACTCGCTTCGAGATACCTACGGCACCAAACCCTTCCCAACGGCACCCGCTGCTCTAAATTCAAGCCCACAGGAATAGCGCTCTAGTTAAGGCGTTGTGCTGGTCCAACTCTGGACTACAATGGTTGGTTTTCCACACTCGACGAGGAGGTGAAATGCGCAAATTCTCGCACGGCTTTGCAACCCTGTTGTTGCTTAGTTCTTTTTCGTTCGCGCAGGCTCCTGTACCAGCGTCGCCTGAGATCGAGCAGAAGGTGAATGCGATTCTCGGCAAGATGACTCTCGAGCAGAAAATTGATCTGCTTGGCGGCGTCAATACTTTCGATGTTCGCGGATATCCAGAGCTCGGTCTGCCGCTGCTGCATACCGCTGACGGGCCGATTGGTGTCCGCAATGACGGGCCAGCAACCGTGATGGCTGGAGGGATTTCCTTGGCATCAACCTGGGATCCGGCGCTGGCCGAAAAAGTCGGTACACAGATCGGCAGAGACGCCCGCGCCAAAGGCAAGCACTTCCTGCTCGGCCCCGGAGTCAATATTTATCGTTCGCCGCTGAACGGCCGCAATTTCGAATACTTGGGCGAAGACCCGTTCCTGGGTTCGCGTATCGCGGTTAGCTACATCAATGGGATGCAGAGCCAGGGCGTGGCTGCGACGGTCAAGCATTACCTGGGCAACAACTCCGAGTTTGACCGGCATAACACGGATTCCATTATTGACGAGCGCACCATGCGCGAAATCTATCTGCCGATTTTCGAGGCGGCGGTGAAGGAAGCTCACGTCGCGGCAGTGATGGATTCTTACAACCTAACCAATGGCGAGCACCTCACCCAAAACAGCCGCCTGAACAATGAACTCCTGAAAAAAGAGTGGGGGTTTCAGGGAGTCCTCATGTCCGACTGGGACGCTACTTACGATGCCGTCGGCGCAGCGAACGGCGGACTCGATCTGGAAATGCCCTCCGGCAAGTTTTTGAATCGGGACAAACTACTTCCCGCAATCAAGGCAGGCAAAGTTTCTGAAGAGACGATCAATGACAAAGTCCGCCGTATTATTCGCACTGAACTCGAATTCGGATGGCCCGATCGCGATCAGCGGGACTACTCGATTCCGCGTTACAACCAGCAAGGAAGGGAAGTGGCGCTGCAGGCGGCGCGCGAAGGAATGGTGTTGCTGAAGAACGATGGCAATCTGTTGCCACTGGGCAAAGACAAGATCAAAACTCTCGTTGTCATCGGGCCGAATGCCCATTCGGCGGTGCCTGTGGGCGGTGGGAGCCTCAAGTCGTGTCATTCCACGCAACAGGCGTTCTGGAGGGCGTGAGCAGCAGCTACTTAGGAACATCGGCGAAGGTGACTTACACCAATGGGTTAATGTCCCTGGGTCGCGCGAGCATCACTACAGCATTTGCTCGGGGCGCAGCCGCAAATGCCCAGCCGGGATTGGACGTTGAAGTCTTCGATAACGAAACTCTTTCTGGGAAGCCCAGCAGCACGCGGGTTGACCGCCATCTCAGCTTTGGAATGCCGTTTGACATTGCCAGCATCGCGTTTGACGAGATTGATTTCGCGGCATTGGTCAGTAATAAATCTCAGTCGGAGCGTTGGACCGGATACTACGTTCCCAAGGCTGCCGGGAGCTTCGATATTTTCGTACAGCAAGGCGGCTTTTCTCCCAGCGGATTCCGCATGTATCTGGATGGCAAGCTGATCTTCGATAATTGGGACAACCAGAAATTCGTTGTCGCTCAGAGGACTATTTCCCTGAATGCTCAGCCGCACAAGGTAGTGTTCGAACACCATACTAGTCCAGGCTTTGGTCCGCCTTTTGTGCGGATGGGAATTGTTCCCGAAGGTCAGTGGGTCGATTCGACCGTCGCAGAACTTGCCGCCGAGGCCGATGCGGTTGTGGTCGCGGTTGGCTTCAATCCTTTTAGCGAAACAGAAGGATGGGACCGCACCTTTGAGTTGCCTCCGGGGCAGAACGAACTGATTCGCAGTATCGCAGCCAAGAACAAGAACACAATCGTCGTCATCAACTCAGGCGGTGGCGTGGATATGTCTGAGTGGATGGATAAGGTTGCGGGCGTGATCGAGGCGTGGTATCCCGGACAGGAGGGCGGCACTGCTCTGGCCGAGATTCTGTTTGGCGACGTGAATCCTTCCGGCCACCTGGCAGCGACCTTCGAGCGTCGCTGGGAGGACAATCCCACGCATGACAATTACTATCCCGAGAGAGGGACGAATCGCGTTGTTTATAAAGAGGGAGTCTTTGTCGGATATCGCGGCTATGAGCACAACGGAACCAAGCCGTTGTTCCCATTTGGCTATGGACTGTCGTACACGACTTTCAAATACAGCAATCTCAAAGCCGACGAACACGAAGTTTCGTTCGACGTCACCAACACCGGGTCGCGCGCCGGAGATGCGGTACCCGAGGTTTACATCGCCGCCGAGCAGTCGAGTGTGCCGCGCCCGCCCAAAGAGTTGAAAGGCTTCTCGCGAGTATCGTTGCAGCCAGGCGAGACGAAGACCGTCAAAATCCCATTAAATAACCGGTCCTTCGCATATTACGATGTGGGCCGCAAAATGTGGCGGGCACAGAAGGGCGCTTACGGAGTGCAGGTGGGAAGCTCGTCGGAGCAAATCGAGCTAAAGGGGACGGTGGCGCTGACTTCGGACACGCAAGAACAAGAATAAGAAACCTGTCGGGTGCCCCGTCCTTGTCTCTCCTGATTTTGGAGAGACAGGGCGGGGTTGTTGACTGTCTCGTGACAACTTCTCATTCAGTGAGTCTTGTCGCGTCATCTCTGGACACTGCCTCTTCCACCAAAAATCAAAGTCCCCACCCTGTCTCTCCAAAATCAGGAGAGACAAGGATGGGGCACCCGGACGAGCTATCGGAGTATTCGCTGGACCGCTTCGGTCTTCCCGGCCTTGATGCTTTTTAAAGCCGCATCCAGAACTTCCTGATTTTGCCAGCCTTCTTCACCGGGAATAGGGAACTGCGACTTGCCTTCGACTGCATCCGCGAATGCGTCCACTTGTTGCGCGTAGACCAGATGATTGGAAGCATTATGTCGCGACACCACCTCGCCATCCCGGCGCACCTGGATTTCGATGGGATGCTCCACGTTCAGAGGGTCATCTGCAAACACAACGCCGGTTTCACCGACGATCTCAAGCGGAGTGCGATACTGCGCACGATATGAAATCAGTACGGTCCCAAGCGTGCCGCGCGAGAACTCCAGCGTAAGAGAGGCGGCGGATTCTACTTGGCCAGAGGCTTTGTCGTGCTCGGCCACGGTGCTCACGCGTACAACTTCGTCTTGCAAAACAAAACGCAATGTATCAATGCAGTGGACGCCGACATCAAAAATCGGTCCCGCCCCGGCCACGGCTGCATCGTACAACCATTTCCGCGGATGCGACGGATCGGCAAAGAAAGAGAATTCGGAGCGGGCAAATACCGGACGTCCAATTTGACCGGCGGACACAAGCTCGCGGAATTGCCGCACACTCTCGTTGAATCGAAATACATGTGCGACTCCGAACAGCACATTCTTGCGCCTCGCGGCCTCTACCATCTGGCGGCATTCATCGGCGTTCATGCCTAGCGGCTTTTCGCAGAGCACGGCTTTGCCGGCATCCACTGCGGTGAGCACATCGGAAAGATGGCACGAATTGGGAGTGGTCACAAGGACCGCATCCACTTCCGGGGACCTGCAGAGCTCGGCAACGGAATTGAAGGCCAGAGGAATGTTGTATTCCTTGGCCGATTCTTTTGCCTGCTTGATGTCGCGTCGTGAGAGCGCCGTTACCCGGCAATTCTTTGACCAGGAGAAGCCCGGCATCAAGCGTTTGACCGCATGTAATCCGAACCCCACGATGCCGAATCGGACCATGCTTGAGTGAACCTCCGCAAGTTCTCGAAGTTATTTCGTCAAGGAAAGCGACCGCGGCGAAGCGCCCAGCGAAATGGTGTTGCCAGTGCCGGCGAGCGATCCGTCAGTATTGAAGGAAAACTCGCTGATCGAATTTGCGCCCTGGTTCGCAACATAGACGAACTTGCCATTCGGATCAATGGTGATAAAGCGAGGTGTCGTACCCGCAGACTGGGTCGGTGTTGTGAACACGGTCAGGGCTCCGGTGCTGCCGATCTGGAACTGAGAGACGTTGGCAGTACCAGAATTCGCAACGTAAAGAAAAGTTCCCGCAGGATTGACCGCTGCAGCAACCGGCAAAGTGGCCGTCGTCCCTGTTGCGAACGGCGATCCTGGGACCGCAGTCAAGCTTCCGCCAGACTGAATGTTGAAGGCAGTCACGGTACTTGTAGAGGGGTTGGGCGCGTACAGAAACTTTCCACCGGGATCCACTGCGATCGTGGAGATTCCGCCGGAAACGATGACGGGAGGGCCTGCCGAACTGAGGACTCCTGAACTCACGGTGAAAGCATAGACAGCTGAAAACGCCGGCACCGGGACAAACAGCAAGTCTCCTGCGGGAGTTAGAGTAAGGCCGCTTGGACTGGCTGAAAGAGACACGGGCGAACCTGCAACCTGCGATAATGCGCCGTTCGCGTCCACGGAAAAGACGGAAATACTTCCTGGTATCTGCTTGGCAACGAACAGGAAGCTGCCGCCGCTATCGAACGTCATGGCTGCGGGAGAAAAGCCAGTTGTGGTGCGAGGCAGAACTTCTGTCAACGCTCCCGAGTCGGAATCGATTTTGAATAAAGAAATTGTGGAATCACCCTGGTTGGCAACAAAAGCAAAGCGGTTCGAGGGGTGGACGACTACGCTCGAAGGGGATGTGCCGGCCACAAACGGAGAACCGATCAGCGCCTGAGCAGCTCCGGATTTATTGTTGATGCGATAGGCAAGTACACTTTCGCCAGCAGCGACGTAGGCCAGGTGACTGTCAGTTGAAGAACCGCAGCCACTAAGGAACACCAGCGCAGCAACCATGAGGACGAGCCACTGACAGCCAGAGGAACGGCCCGCACTCATTTCTCCGAACCTGCGCACTCGTCGCAATTGCCTCATAGGAATACCAGTCAACGCTTGCCAAATCTAAAGATCAGGCCAGTCGAGAGCCGAATGTTCTTCTGATCACTGCCGAAAGCGGAGGTCATCAAGTAATCCGCTTGCACAACACGCACGGAAAATCTTGGACTAAGGGCGAAATCCAGGCCTCCGCCAAGGGCAATCGCACGGTGCAGGTTTGAGGGTTCGACCTGCGTGCTTCCGGGTTCTCGCAACCGAGTGCGGGCCTTGCCGAACAGGGCGTGACCGTAAAGCCGCGCGCCTTTCCAGGTGAACGAATACTGAGGTCCGATCAGAACATTGTATTCTGCCAGTTCGCGGGTGTAATGACCGCTTACGTCGGCTGCGACCCCGAAACCCTGATAAAGACCCGGCAGGGAAATAGCGCCGTTCCAGCCATTCAGTTCCGACTTATCAGAAAAACCGAATTGAGTGGTGTCATAGCGCAGATAGGAGTATCCACCAAACACTTCGATGGACGGCAGCTTCTGCGCTGCCAATAGAGGGCACAAGGCCAGGAATACGAACCCACAGACCGCAGCTTTGCTCTGAATGCTGAAACCCCTCCCGATTTCCATCAGCCTTGGTCTCAATCTCCTGAAAGTGGGAACAAGTACTATAGCAGTTCAGCTGTGGGCGCCAGGCGCTTCCGCATTTTCAAAGTGAATGCCCTTGTGCGGATAGATGCGAGGGGTTGATCCAGAGATGCCGGACCATTCCCGGCGCTATTCTTTGCTGATCTGTTGACTCAGATAACGTTCATATCCAATTTCTTCGATCTGATGGATCTGCGCCTCGAGCCAGTCCACGTGTTTTTCCTCGTCTCGTAGCAGACGCTCGAATAGTTCCCGAGACGCATTATCGCCCTGTTCTTGTGAGGTCTTTACCGCTTTGTTGTAAAGGGTCACCGCGCTGAGCTCGAGCTGCAGGTCGCTCTGCAGCTGACTGCGGACGTCTTTTCCGATGGTGAGTCGCATTGGTTCGGTCAGGCTGGGGGTTCCGTCGAGGAAAAGAATGCGCTCGATCAATTCCTCGGCGTGCTTCATTTCGTCAATGGACTGCTTTTTAATGAAGTCGCCAAGCTTGCTGTAGTGCCAGTTCTCGCACATTTCCGCGTGCAAGAAATATTGGTTGATGGCAGTCAACTCTTCCCTGAGCGCCTCTTGCAATGCGGCGATGACCTTTGAATTTCCCTTCATGTTTCCTCTCGTAAGTTTGCTATGAGCTTGTTGGTAGTCCCACGAGCTTAAAGATTCTAACCGCAAAGTACGCAAAGAATTCGCAAAGTACGCCAAGGAAAGCAGTTTTCAAAGTGTGATTTTTCTTCGCGACCTTTGCGGCTCTTCTCTGCGACCTTTGCGGTTAAGAGCTTTCCGGTTTACCTCGCGGCCAGGACCCCAGTACCAACCAGCGACTCGAAGACTTTCATGCCGTCCGTGCAGCCGAGCGCAGTTTCACTGGCGCGCTCGGGATGGGGCATCATGCCAAGAACATTACGGCCCCGGCTGCAGATTCCCGCAATATTGTCGAGGGAGCCGTTTGGATTCGATTCCACCGTGATCTCACCCGAGGGATTGCAGTAACGAAAAACGATGCGATTGTCGCGGCGCAGTTCAACTAGAGTGTCGTCATCACAGAAATAATTGCCTTCCATGTGCCCGATGGGAATGCACAGCACATCGCCGTTCTGGGAGGCGTTGGTGAACGGAGTATCCGCACTCTCCACCCGCACATGAACTGATTTGCAAACGTATTTCAATCCAGCATTTCTCATCAGTGCGCCGGGAAGGAGACCAGACTCGCAAAGAATCTGAAATCCATTGCAGATGCCCAGCACCAGGCCTCCCCCATCGGCAAACTTGCGCACCGATTCCATCACCGGAGAAAGCTTCGCGATCGCGCCAGTGCGCAGATAGTCGCCATAGGCAAACCCGCCGGGCACAATCACGGCATCACAGTTTTCAAGATCATGCGACTCGTGCCACAGAAACGTAACTGGCTGCTTCAGGACCTGCTCGACCGTCCAGTAAGCATCGTGATCGCAGTTCGATCCCGGGAAGATGATGACGCCAAACTTCATGAATTTTCCTTTGAAGGGGAGCTCAAAATTCAGTCTAACACGAACAAAACAGGCAAGAAGGCTGGGCATTGTTAAAATTCCGATGCGCGGTTGACAAAGACAATTCGCCGGGTAGAATCGTCTGCTTATGCGCGACGAACCATTGACGATCGAAGACCTTGGACTACAGAACCAGAAGCGGGTTCTCCGGCTTGCCGGGCCGCTCACCATCTCTACTCTTTATGAATTTCAGACCCTGGTGCGAACCAACTCTTCCGCCAGCTTGGTTCTTGATTTCACCAATGTGCCCTATGTTGACTCGGCGGGAGTCGGTGCGTTGGTGGGGGCCTACGTCCGACACCAAAAGGAAGGGCACTCGGTCACCCTGGCCGGAGTGAACGACCGTGTGCGTGGCACTTTGAAGGTCACACAGGTCGAATCGTTTTTCACTTACACCGAAAGTATTCCTCAAGTGGCTTAGTCCGGCTGACTCGCCTAACTCCATCAGGGGCTAAAGCCCAACGAAAGTGCATTAGTTACGGCGCGGCTCGAAGCCGCGCCCTTTCAAAGCGGCGGCCACAGAGTTTCCACAGCCCGTAAAACCGCGCCTTTCAAAACAACGGCTTGGCAACGGATCTTCTCCGAACTCCTGTCTCAATAGGGAATTTCGTTTGTGGGTTGGTGGTAGGACTTCTCGTAGTCATCCGACGTAGTTCGGTAGCAGCGCAACCTTGCCTGCCGACGGTCCAGGTCGGCGATTGGGCACTCCAGAGCATATTTCCAGTTGGCCTGCGTCTCTTCTGAGCGCCGTCGCTGTTGCCGAGAAGATCTCATCTCCCACAAAGTTTCATCGCAGGCTGTGTCCCGCAGTGCGTTGACCCGGTGCACCAGCGAGTAATCCAGGCCATAGGAAGAGAGCGGCGGCTGGTAAGGAAGGAAGTCATAGACCAGCTTGATGAATCGGGATTCTTCTTTGCCTAGTTGCTGCTCCGCAATGAACACTTCGTCGTTGGCGAAGAATGAAGAGCGGGGATAGGCGAGGGCGAGAGCAATCAGCCGAACTTCGATGGCTTCTTTTCTCTGCGCCGGCCAATGAAGTTGTCCGTCGGCGGCCGGAGTCCCGCTGAACAGGACGAAGATCGCCCCTGCCAGGCAGAGAACCGGGATGCGCGAATTCCTCATGAACGGGTGCTCGCAATTTGGATGCAGGTACGCTGGGAGCAGTTCTGCCAATCCCGCCGACTTGGCGGACTATAAGCCGCAAATTATAGTCCTTCGAGACGGCCATATTTGTGAGCAGAATGTAAAAATTGTTCTTGCGAGTTTCTGGATTTCCGGCTCTTCTGCAGAGAGAAAGCCTTTAACCGCAAAGGTCGCAAAGAGACCAAAATTCGCGGATAAAAGCAAAACCTCGAGAGCCGCACTTCTTTGCGCCCTTTGCGGCTTTTCTCTGCGAACTTTGCGGTTAAAAGCTTTACCGGCTTCACCCGCACCAAGCATTCAATCCGGAATTCGCAAAGTGCTCAGGGAAAAGCTATAATTTCAGTTCGCCTGCTTAAGTTCCAGGCAGCCCGAGGGCACTGAAGTGGTCTCCTCTGACAGGCGAGTCCTGATTCGCGATATCAGCGCAATTCAAGTTCATTGAACACGAGGTATCTCCATGTCTGGCCACTCAAAATGGGCCACAATCAAGCATAAGAAGGGCGCGCTGGATGCCAAGCGCGGCAAGATTTTCACCCGCCTGATTAAGGAAATCAGCATTGCCGCCAAGAACGGCGGCGGCGATCCTGATTCCAATCCGCGCCTGCGAGGCGCCATTCTCGCCGCCAAATCCGAAAATATGCCGCAAGACAACATCAAGCGGGCGATCCAGCGCGGCACCGGCGAGCTCCCTGGCGCGACTTACGAAGAATTTTCTTTGGAAGGCTACGGGCCGGGTGGGGTCGCCATCCTGCTCGATATCAATACCGACAATCGAAATCGCACGGTGAGCGAGATCCGCCACGCGTTCGGCAAAAACGGCGGCAACATGGCGGAAGCTGGCGCCGTTTCCTGGATGTTCCACAAAAAGGGCGACATCGTTATCGCAAAAACGGCTGCCAAGGAAGATGACTTGATGGGGATCGTGCTCGAAGCCGGAGCCGAAGACCTGCGCGACGATGGCGAGAATTGGGAAGTGCTCACCGACCCCTCGGCGTTCGAAGCTGTGGTCGAGGCGGTGAAGAAGGCCCGGATTGAACCCATCTCTGCCTCAGTCGCGATGATTCCGCAAAACTACATCAAGCTCGAAGGATCGCAGGCAACCACCATGATTCGTTTGATCGAAGCTCTCGAAGAGCACGACGATGTGCAGAACGTACACGCCAATTTCGATATTGATCAGAAGCTGCTGGAGGAAGTCGCCAGCTAATGGCTTCCGCCGCAGGCTGTAGAGACGTAGCTTCGCTACGTCTCAGACGTTGCAAAGCAACGTCTCTACGTTTGGGTTTCTGCATCGCATCTTCTCAGCTCCCCTAACCAAAGTTCCCTTCCGACGCCGGAAAGTTTATTCGGCGCAAAAAACAAAATCTGTCAAGATATCATTTCGGTTAAACGTTGCTCAATTTTCAACACTCCTGTGCATAATATTGTGGAAAACGAGGAATGTTGAGGGTTAAGTTCTTATCTCAGAACTGTTTGTACAACTTGCACACAGGCGAGTGCGATGGCGGCGACTCGCTCGCTAAATGAAAAAAAACGATAGCAGAGTCCGAATTGACAAACTGCTGGTGGAACGAGGACTTGTGCCGTCGCGCCAGCGCGCCCAAGCGTTACTGCTCGCAGGCAAGGTTCTGGTAAATGGTCAGAAGGTTGAGAAGTCCGGCGCCAATGTAGATGCTTTGTCTGAGATTCGCCTGTTAAGTGACGATTTGAAATATGTCAGCCGCGGCGGTCTGAAATTAGCGCGCGCGCTCTCACATTGGAAGACTGATGTTGCCGGCAAAATCTGTCTCGATGTCGGTACCTCGACCGGAGGTTTCACCGACTGCCTGTTGCAGCATGGCGCGGCCCGCGTGATTGCGGTTGATACTGGGCACGGACAGATCGCATTCCCGTTACGTCAGGATTCGCGAGTACGTTTGCTCGAAAACACCAACGCCCGCTATCTCACGCGCGAACAGTTGGCCGAAGAAGTGGAATTCATCGCGATCGATGTTTCTTTTATTTCTGCAACGTTGGTCTTGCCGGCTGTGGTTTCGGCCGCCTTTCCGCAGGATGTGAAGGAACGGTCCGGGCGGGGAATCATCATCCTCGTCAAACCGCAATTCGAAGCCGGTCGGGAGCGTGTCGGCAAAGGCGGAATTGTTCGTGATGATGAAGTGCAGCAGCAGGCAGTCGAAAAAGTACGCGGCGCCGTGACGACGCTGGGCGCGGTCTCGACCGAGGTGATTGAATCGCCGATCCTCGGTGTCGCGGGTAACCGAGAATTCCTGCTCCACGCGAAATTCTGAGACCTAATTATCGCCACAGGGATTTTTTTCGCCTTTCTCTGTGACTCTGTGTCTCTCTGGTGAACGCTTCCTGCCCTGATTCTGTACAATTCCACTTTCAACATGGGAAAAGAATCGCAATCCCGCAAAGCTGTTGGCATTGTCTCTAAACCAAACAAACCTGAAGTTGCGCAAGTTGTTCCGGGTTTAATGGACTGGCTGCGAGGCCACGGGTACGGATTCATCGTTGATGCGGAAACCGCGGCTCACGCTCCTGGCACCGAGGTTGTCTCGCGCGAGACAATGGCTCTGCGAAAGCTGGACTTCGTCATCGTGCTCGGAGGCAATGGAACCCTTCTCTCCGCGGCGCGCGCGGTCGCTAGTGCGGGCATTCCGGTTGTTGGCGTGAACCTTGGCGCGTTGGGATTCCTGACTGAGATCCCTCTCGAAGATCTATACCCCACTCTTGAAAGCATCGCCAAGGGATCGTGCGACGTGGATGTCCGCTCCATGGTGCACTGCGAAGTGGGGCGGAACGGAGCGGTCATTGCGAGTTTCGACGCGCTGAATGACATCGTCGTGGGGAAGGGAACCATTGCCCGGCTGAACCATTGCGACGTTTTTATAGATAAGGCTTTCGTCTCGCGATATCAGGCCGATAGCCTGATCGTGTCCACGCCCACCGGCTCGACCGCTTACTCGTTGGCCGCAGGCGGACCGATTCTGATGCCGAACGTTGACGCGTTTGTGGTGACTCCGGTATCGGCGCATTCGCTCACCCATCGTCCGCTGGTAGTGCGCGATACTTCGCAAATCGAGATTGTGGTGATGACCGGGAATGAGGAAGCTTATCTAAGTATTGACGGTCAGGCCGGAATGCCGGTTTTCGACGGCGACCGCGTGTACTGCTGCAAATCGCAATATCAAGTGAAGCTCTTGCACACCAAAGGCACGTTCTTCGACGTGCTACGGACCAAGCTCAAGTGGGGACAGCGTTAGTGGCTGGAGCGAGCGTCGCGCCGGGGTTTCAGGAGAAGTATTTCAGGCTGGCGGCGTCTCAATTCATTATGTGCAAGGTCCGGCGGCGGGTCCGCGCCTGGTTCTGTTGCATGGCCTCTCGCACGATTGGAAATCTTTTTCGGTTTTGCTGCCTGAGCTTTCCTCTCGCTATCACCTATTCGCAGTGGATCTTCGCGGACACGGTGGATCGAGCCGGGTCAGTCGCGGCTATCGCATCGCTGAGTACGCGCAGGATGTCTCGGCATTCCTGAAGCAAGTTGTTCCCGGGCGGCTCGGGCAGTTTTTGGGTATTCGTTGGGCGGGGAAGTGGCAATGTGTGTTGCCGCGGATGAAAATTGCCGTCTCTGCGCTCATCGTCGGCGATTCTGTGATTTCTCCCGAGAACTTCGCCCGCAGCATGTACGATCCCCTTTTTCTTCAGCTCCACCAACTCATTCTGCGCGGCGGTTCGCAGGAGGACCTGGCGCGAGGGGTCGGGAAAATTGAAATCCGCGTGCCCGGCTTGGAGGAAACACTTCGAATCGAGGAGCTTCCGGGAAATACTGAGGCTGTGTTCCTGGAGTGGGCACGTAGCGCGATGCAGACCGACCCGGATGCGCTGGCGATGACGCTCGATGGAAGCGCATTTTTGGGATGGGATCCGGTACAAGTCCTGCCACGGATCACATGTCCTGTGCTGCTACTACAGGGAAACCCAGAACTCGATGCATTGCTTACCGATGATGACGTGAAGCTGGCGCTCAGGTTATTGCCGCGAGGCGAGCACGTGAAATTTCCGCTTCTAGGACACGCTTTGTTTATGCAACAAGCAAAACCCGTGTTGCAGGCCGTCGTTGCATTCCTCGGCGACTTGAGTGGTAGGAAGGGCAGATGAGGGCACCCTTCGACTTCGCTCATGGCAGGCTCTGCCCCTACACGTGCAGGGTTCAGACGCCCCCGGCGGGTGATTTCTAATCAGCATGTCGCAGGCGGGGCTAGAGCTCTAGCCTCAGCAGATCACCAATGGTTTCGCGTTTGCGGATCAGCTTGGCGGATTTGCCATCCACCAGCACCTCCGCGGGGCGCGGACGAGTGTTGTAATTCGAGGCAAGTGCCATCCCGTATGCGCCAGCGTCAAGGATCGCGAGTAGATCGCCCTCATTCGTGGCTGGCATGTCGCGGTCGCGGGCGAAGAAGTCTCCGGATTCGCAAACCGGGCCGACCACATCCACCGCTTCCACCGCCCGATCTCCGCCCTCAACTGGCACGATTTGGTGCTCTGCCTGATAAAGGGAGGGCCGGATCAGATCGTTCATGGCTGCATCCACAACCACAAATTTCTTGTCGCCGTTGCGCTTTCGATACAGCACCCTCGTCAACAGCACTCCCGCTGGTCCGACGATGGACCGCCCCGGTTCAAGGAGAAGCTTCACATCAAGGCCGCGAAGGGGATGCATTACGGCTTCTGCATATGCCTTCGCTACCGGCTGAAAATCTTGCGACGTGCTGTAGTTAATGCCTAACCCGCCGCCCGCGTCCACGTACTGAATTATGTGGCCGTCACCACGAAGCATTTTTACCAGGTCGGCGACCCGCTCCATGGACGCAGCGAACGGTGAAGAATCTGAAATCTGCGAGCCGATGTGCACACTGACTCCCGCGACTCGCAAATACTTTGATTGCGCAGCCTGAGTATAGAGTTCGCGAGCTCGATCCAGGGGGACGCCGAATTTGTGCTTGCGAAGGCCGGTCGAAATGTAGGGATGGGTGTCGGCGGGGACGTCTGGGTTGACGCGAAATGCGATCTGCGGAGTCTTCCGCACCTTGGCCGCGCGGCTTTCGAGCATGCGCAGCTCGGAGGCGCTTTCCAGATTAAACAAAAAGATTCCATTTTTAAGAGCGGCATCCATTTCCGAGGCCGTTTTCCCTACGCCGGAGAAGACAACGTTTTTCGCGGCGCGCGGCTCCGCTCGCAATACCCGCTCCAGTTCGCCGTCGGACACTACGTCGAATCCGCAGCCCAGCTTTGCCAGCAGACGAAGAATGCTGAGATTGGAATTGGCTTTTACGGAGTAGCAAATCGTGTGCTCAATCCCGCGGAATGCGCTCTTCAGGGTCTGAACGCGCTGGCGAACGGTGTTCGCTGAATAGACGTAAAGCGGAGTCCCAAAGCGCTCGGCAAGTTCGACCAGCGGCTTCTCTTCGCAATGCAACCCAGGCAACTCGAAGCCCAGAGATTTGCTTTTGCCCTTCGAAGCCGGAGCACGAGTCAGCCGTTTTCGATAAATAAATCCGGGGGGACGCTCGAATGTGGGGTTCACTTGCGCTTGGAGGAATTCCCTTTCACCTTGATGGCCACCACGGTTTGATCGTCGAAGGTTTCGACCCCGGCGGCATGTTCGGCGGCAGCCTTGAAGATGGTCTTCACCATGGAGTCGGCGGAATTCGCCCAGCATTCTGCGATGATTTTTTCCAGACGGGTGCGGCCAAAGAGTTCGCCTGCCTTGTTTGTGGAATCCAGAATTCCATCGCTGAAAAACACAAAGACATCGTCCGGCTCAGCCTGGAAGGTGAATTCGTCATACTCGGCGTCGTCGAAGAGACCGAGGGGAAGACCGGTAGCTTCGATCAACTGGGTTTTGCCTTTGTGGCAATAGACCGGGCGCGGCAAACCGGAATTCGACACCTGCAACGTCCGGTTTTCATCGTCCCAGACGGAGTAGATCAGCGAGCAGAACTGGCCATCAATGCGGCGTTCTGCAAGCGAGTAATTTACCGCCGCCAGCATTTCCGCTGGGCCGGGTTCCATCGGCGCATGAGAGCGCAAAATTCCGCTGACCAGCGCGGCGTAAATCGCTGCCGGGGCGCCCTTACCGCTAACGTCCCCAATCACCAGCGCCGTGCGCGATTGCGAATAGCTGACAAAATCGTACAAGTCTCCGCCAATGGCCCGCGCCGGGGAAAATTTTGCTGCGATTTCCAGATTCACCAGCTTGGGACGCGATGGCGGCAAGAGGCGGAATTGCAACTCACGCGCCATCGCCAGGTCGCGCTCCAACCGGCGTTCCTGGCGAGCGATCTCTTCGTATAAACGCGCATTCTCGATGGCAATCGCGATTTGTGCAGCCAGCGTCGTGATAGTGCGCTGATGATCGTCAGTAAAGAAACCGCGCTTGGTGTGCTCCAGATCGAGCACGCCAATAACTTTGTCTTTGTAAATCAGCGGAACTGCCAGCTCCGAGCGGGTTTCCGGGTTGCTCTCGATATAACGCGGGTCCTTCTTCACGTCGCGGACCAGGACCGCCTCCTTTTGTTCGGCAGCGTAACCCACGACTCCTTGGCCAATCGGAATGTCGTGCTTGAGGTGGATGTTTTCCTGAAAGCGCAGCGAAAAACGGTGTTGCAGTTTTTCTCCAGCGGCGTCCAGCAACAGAATGCTGAACATTTGGAAGTCAATCAAACGACTCAGCAATTCGCCGACACGTTTGAGCACTTCATCCAAGTTCAAAATCGAGGTCAGCTCACGCGCAATCTCGTTCAGCAAAAGCAAGGTGCGCGCTTGCCGCGTGATCCGGGTGTAAAGCCGCGCATTCTCGATACCGACCGCCATGCGCGATGCGATCAACGTCAGCAGCCGCTTATGTTCTTCGGTGAAATGGTTAGGCACTGGAGACTCAATGTCGAGAACCCCAATCACCCGATTCTTGACGATCAGGGGTATGGCTAATTCCGAGCGGACATTCGGCACGGCGGAAATGTATCGAGGATCGTTAGCAACATCGCCAACCAGGATGGCCTCTGCACGCTGGACAGCCGCGCCGGTGACGCCTTCCCCGACCTTAATGCGAAGGCGGTCCGCCACCTCGTGCGAATGACCGATGCTGAAGCGGAAGTAAAGTTCCTGGGTCTTTTCATTCAGAAGCAGGATGCCAAAGATCTCATAATCAATGACTTTGCGCACGAGTTCCGCCACCCGGCGAAGGGTGGTATCGAGATCGAGTGTGGTATTGACCACGTCTGCGACTTCCAGCAGCAGAGGCTCGATCCGGGATAGGGTTTCAAGTTGAACTGCGGCCATTTCCACTGCTTCAATCATATCAGCCAGAGAGGGAGAGACTGTCGTTGGTCGTCGGCAAGGGAAACCCGCCTTCGGTTGTCCGCAAAATCCAAAAGCCAAAATCGCAAGATCTTTGCCGACGACCGAAGGCCGACGACCGATGACCAACTACCTACACCACGACCGACGGTGAACCACCAAACTACTTCTATCCAAGCGGCACATCAGGCAGCACACAGATGTCTGGAAGATTGCGATATCGCTCATCGTAATCCAGCCCGTAGCCGACGACGAATTCATCGGGGATAGTGAAACCGACATAATCTGCCTCAAACGCCAGCTTACGTCGAGAAGGTTTGTCGAGCAGGACGGCAACCCGAAAGCTGTTGGGTTGATGTCCCAGCAGCAGCCGCTTTAGAAACGTGAGGGTCAGTCCAGTATCGAGAATGTCTTCCACCAAAATCACGTTCTTGCCACGCAGAGATTGGTCAACGTCTTTGGTCAGCCGCACCTCGCCGGTGGAATCCCAAACGCGCCGCGGTTCCTGGTTCGGGGCTTCCCGGTCTCCATAGCTGGCGACTCCGATGAAATCAAAAGTTGCATCCATCTGCACACTGCGTAGAAGATCGCTGAGAAAAATTGCCGCGCCCTTCAGCACGCCGACAAAAATGACGGGCAGGTTAGCAGAATCGGCGGTGATTTGCTTCGCCATTTCGTCAACACGCGCTGCGATCTGTTCACGCGAGATCAGGACTCTCAATTCAGACATTCTGAGCCATGCTAAAGCTTACACATCACCGAATAAAAGACATTAACCGCGAGAGCGCAGAGGAATCGCAGAAGTCACTCCATGCGTAGAGACGTTGCAAAGCAACGCCTCTACATATGCGGTTAGGCTCTCATTCCGACCGAATTGCCCCGTTGGCAATGCGCCCACTAGAATGTCAGGAAGCACTTTGGAAAGAAAGAGCATGAAACTGAACGGTATCAAGATCACTTGGCTTGGACACGCCACCTTCCGCGTACAAACTCCGGCGGGCAAAACGATTCTGGTGGATCCCTGGGTCATGGGAAATCCCATGTGCCCGGACGCCGAAAAAGATGTGAAACTTCTGGATGTGATGCTGGTTACGCATGGTCACGGAGACCACATCGGCGATGCGGTTGAAATCGCTCGCAAGCTGAAGCCCAAGGTGGTAGGCAATCCCGAGCTTTGTGGCTGGTTGGAGAAGAAGGGCGTGAAGCAGACGGCGGAAATGAACAAGGGCGGAACCCAGCGAGTGGAAGATATAAACGTAACCATGGTGCATGCCGATCACTCTTGCGGAATTACGGATGGAGATCAGGTCATTTATGGCGGGGAAGCTTGCGGATATGTCATCGAATTTGAAAACGGGATCAAGATTTATCACGCCGGTGACACCAACGTCTTCGGCGACATGGCAATCATTCGGGACCTCTATGCGCCGGAGATTGCGATGCTGCCGATCGGCGATCACTATACTATGGGCCCGCGCGAAGCGGCATATGCTTGCAGTCTGTTGAAGCCGAACTCGGTCATCCCGATGCATTTTGGAACTTTTCCGGTGCTGAAGGGAACTCCTGCTGAGTTAAGCAAGGTGGCGCGGGGCGTTCAAGTGGTGGAGATGAAACCGGGGCAGACGATTTCGTGAAGCGAATAGCAAAGACAAGTGACAAACCGCGCTGGATGATGCACGGGATCACCGCCGAGCCGGTTGAGAACTATCTCTACTCACTGCTTCCACCGCGTGACGAAGTCCTCGTCGAGATGGAGACGCAAGCCGCGAAGCGCAATATCCCCATCGTTGGCCCGGCCGTAGCTCGCATTCTGCATCAACTGGCATTGATTTCGGGCGCTAAGACTATCTTTGAAATGGGATCGGCAATCGGTTATTCGACCATCTGGTGGGCACGGGCCGTGGGTGAGAACGGCCGTGTGATCTATACCGACGGTGACCGCAAAAACGCCGACGAGGCGCGTGGCTATTTTGAACGAGCCGGAGTTGCCGGGCGAATCTCGATCAAAGTCGGTGATGCGCTCGAATTGCTTTCTGAACAAAAGGAACAGTTCGATATTATTTTCTGCGACGTGGACAAAGAAGACTACCCACGAGCGTTTCGGCTGGCAGTCACTCGGCTGCGCAACGGCGGCCTGTTCGTCGCGGATAATGTTCTCTGGAGCGGGAAAGTTACAGAGAAAAACGCGACAGAAGCATCAACTAAAGCGATTCAGGAATTCAATCGCTTGCTGTACGGCTCAACTGAACTGTTCACGACGATCCTACCCATTCGGGACGGAGTTGCAGTGGCCGTAAAAAGGTAATTTGCCCATCGTATTCCGCGCTCTTGACCCCAGATCACAGCAGACGTAGAGTATCTACGCCCCTAACGAAGGAGGAGGTATGAAGGTTCTACGAATTGCCGGTCTTCTTGTGTTTGCTATGGCACTCTCCGGTCTAGCGAGTGCGGCGGATGAGGCAAAAGCCCCGCCCAAAGACATCCCAGATTTCGACGTGCATGGGATCAGCATGACCGAATGCCAGTGCACCGCCTACGCGTGCCCTTGCCGGTCGAACGGACATCCAGATCATGGAAGCTGCGATGCCGCCGACTTTACTTACATCAAACAAGGTCACTATGGAAAAGTTGATATGAGCGGTTTCAAGGCCGTGCTTATCGGTGACTTGATTGACCATGACGCCAGCAAGGTGCAGGGCACCGCTTATTTCGATAAGAGTTCCACTCCCGCCCAGCGCGAAGCCTTCAATGAAATGCTCTCGTTTATGTTCGGATGGAACCCGCCACACATCGTTGGCAGCAAAGTCGTCTCAATTGATTTCAAGGAGTCCCCCGACAAGAGCACCTATACGCTCACCATCCCCGACATTCTCGAGGAAAAAGGCGTGATGAAGCGAGACAGCGCTGGTAAGCCGATGCACGTGGTTCCAGCGATGGACCTGTGGGGAAACAAGATCACCTATCTCGACAACGTCGTGTTCAAGTACCACGACAAGGGTGTTGGCGAGTGGGACCTCTCCGGTCACCAGGCCAATGTTAAGGAGTTCCACACCACGAAAGAAATGTACGCGAACAAAAAGATGCTGATGCAGCACGGCGACATGTCGGGCACGTGGACCGCGGAACAGAAGAAGATGATCCAGGACATGGGAATGAAGGCGGAGTAGATCCTAGATCATATGGCGTCGCAGTCGAGAATCAAATGGGTGCCCCATTCTATCGCGGTTTTTGCGATAGGGTGGGGCTTCTATCTTCGGCGGGTGTTCCTGAGGATCAAAAGGTTTCAAATCGACTTCACCGGAATCGCCGTGACATCTTCCACCAATCCCACTTCCTTCTGAAGAAACGGCTCAGCATAGGTGACTCCAGCAAGCATTCCGTAAAACCTTGCCATGGACTCGATGCGGGCGCGGATTTCTGCGCGGGCAGGGAAGATGTCCTTGCCGGCTTCCTGGTCGCTGAATTGGGATTTGTAAGCCATCAGCGATTCGAAGCGGGCCTCGAATTGATCGGTGATGTCAACAACGAATGTCGGACGGATGTCGTAGTAGAGGGTGGCGTAGATGATCTTGAAGGGGCGATGGGGAGCGAGGCCCTCAGCGGCTAAAGCCGGAACTTCTTTTGAGCCTTGAACGGCACGACTGGAAGTCGTGCCCCTCCCAAAATCTGTCCCCACAGATTCGGCGGGCGAGGGCGCCCGCCCCACATAATCCTGCTCCTCTCCTGCCACTACACTCGCCACCGCCGATGCCACCTGGCTGAATGCTGAATGCTGATTGCTGAGTGCTCTTTCCAAATCCAACTTCGCCAGCCCGCCAAGAAAGCATGCCTCATATCCCAGCTTCGAAGCAGTGTAGTGGTCTGGGTGTCGTCCTTTCCAGTAGGGGAGAATCACCACGCGCGGACGCGTCTGCCGGATCACGCGCGCAACCTTCAAACGGTTTTCCCAATTGTTCTCCACGCGGCCGTCGGGAATATCCAGCGCATGCCGCCAGGAAACGCGCAGGATTCTCGCTGCTTCCTCTGCCTCTCGCGCCCGATCTTCGGCGGTTCCGCGCGTCCCCATCTCGCCTTGCGTCAGGTCGAGGATGCCAGTGCGCTGTCCGCGCTCGGCCATCTTGAGCAGCGTCCCGCCGCAGGTCTGCTCAACGTCATCACGGTGCGCGGCAATAGCCAGAACATCCAGAGCGAGAGATGTGTTCAATCCAGATTCCCCTGCTCTAAGACCACGTTCTCCCGCACGATAAGGCGGTGCGCCGCCATTTCCTTCAACTTGGGCAACACGCGGCTGACGTGTTCATCGGTGTCCACGAAGATAATGATGATCGGCAGCTTGCCTCCAGCGTCAACCAAACGGCTGGTCTTTACGCGCTGGCGGCCGAGAAATCCGCCCACCGCATGCAGGGTACACGCGGCAAAGACGTTCTCGTCGTGCAAATAATTCAGGATGGCCATGTGCAACGGCTTTGCCTGCCACTTGTCGGATTCGTTCAGATAGATCGTGACCTGGACTGCCATCGCGTCTGGCATTCTACTTCAGCTCCGGTGATTTCAACATTCGGCAATTCCTCACGAAGGATGGAGTACATCTCAAGGTCAATGAACTCGCCCCACTTGAGCACTGCCTGGCGAAGGCATCCCTCATGCCGCATGCCAATTTTGCGGAGGACGTTTCCGGAGGCCGCATTCTGCCTGAAGTGCGAGGCAAAAATGCAATTCAACTTGGAGTGCTCAAATCCATGACGCACCACTGCCTGGGCCGCTTCTGTGGCATATCCATTTCGCCAGTAGGGAACGCCAATCCAATAGCCCAGTTCAGCGCGCCGATGTTCCATCTGGGGATGGAGCCCGATGCCGCCGCAAAGGCGTCCGTCGCTGCGCAACCTAATCGCCAGACGAAGTCCGTTCTCTTTAGGCACGCTGGCAAGAAATTCGCGGGCGTGGGTTTCCTCGTAAGGATGCGGGATCCGCAGAGTCGTCGCAGCGACTTCCCGGGCGCCGATCAGTGGAACAAGTTCCGGAATATCGGATTCGCAGAAGGCGCGGAGTGCCAGGCGCGCGGTTTCGAGAACGAGCGATTGCATGGTCTTTCGCAATATCTTACTTTGTGCCATGCTGTTCGGCACTCGACACAAACGTCGTCCTTCGGGAGGAGCAGCGATAGTTCGCCAAGCCACTATTGATGATGTCCCAGCGATCGTCTCTCTGGAGCGAGACAGTCCATTGGCGTCTCATTGGTCCGAGGCGGCTTATCGAACTGCATTCGAGCCCGGCGCTCCGACGCGTATGGTGCTGGTCTGTCGGGATGAGGATCAAACCACGGGGAGGAAAAATCTGCTACAGGGATTTTTACTGGCTCGAATTAGTGGCGGGGAATGTGAACTCGAGAACATTGTGGTCGCTGGTCATTTCCAGCGCAGGGGGATCGGGACACAACTGATGCAGGCTTTGATCAAGGCGGCCCTAGAACAACGAGCGCTCCAGATATTTCTGGAAGTCCGCGAGTCCAATGCAGCCGCCCGTTCGTTGTACGCGAAACTCGGGTTCCAGATCACGAACCGCCGCCAGTCTTATTACAACCACCCCACGGAGGATGCTTTTCTGTACGCCCTAGCGCTAAAAGAATCCGGCGATTGATTCAAGACCTCCGCGTCCTTGGCGGCCCTTCTTAGCGATCTTTGCGAAGTCTTTTTTCCTTTTATCGAAGAAAGTCAAAAGACTTTAACCGCAAAGAACGCAGAGAACTTCCGCGAAGTCCGCAGAGAAAACCAACATTGGACGCTACCCCGGAGGAAAATCAGATTGATATGGCGAACTTGATTCGCTTGCGCCCGAAACTATTAAAATTCTGTAATTTGCAAGTGAATTTCTGTTGAAAAATCGTCGTTGAACCAGTGCTGGTCATGTGCTAGGGTTTTAGAACAATCTGACTATCAGGAGGTCTACAGGATGCTAGCCTCTAAAGACCATCTCTTGGCCACGCACGATCAATTCCGCAAGTTGGCCCAGGAGCACACGCAATATGAGCAACGCCTTTCATCCCTAACCCACAAGCGCTATCTTACCGATGACGAAAAACTGGAAGAAGTCCGGCTTAAGAAGCTGAAACTGCGGCTTAAGGACCAGATGGAATCCATTGAGCGGCAGTATCGAGACCACGTCTCGCAAGGCGCAGTCGCCTAATAAAATTGTCCAATCGAGCAGCCGCCCCAAGCGGCACAGGATAGATGTATCCAAAACCGTTCCGGCGCCTTGGCTCCTAAACCACTCGGTTTCCCCCCTTACAATATAATTACCTTATCTCCCCATGGTGCGTGACGGCTACTACTACGGATTTGTGCTGCTTACGGCAGCGGTATTGGTCGGGTGGCTGAGTAGCCCGGTGTGGGCGATTGTTCCTGTTCTGCTCGCTGCTTTTTTCTTGTGGTTTTTTCGCGATCCTGACCGCATGATTCCATCCGACCCTGGGGCCGTGGTTTCGCCGGCTGATGGCAAGGTCACCGATGTATCCGTGGTCAAGGTCAGTGGCGAAAAGTTTAAGCGGATCAGCATTTTTTTGAATGTGTTTGACGTTCACGTGAACCGTTCGCCGATTTCGGGAGTGATTCGCAGCGCGCACTACCAGGAGGGAAAATTCCTGAATGCGATGAATCCCGCGTGCGCCGAGTGTAACGAACAAAATACTGTGACCGTGGATGGAGAAGGGCATACCATCGTCTTCAAACAAATCGCCGGCCTTCTGGCGCGCCGAATTGTTTTTACCAAGAAAATTGGGGAGACGGTGGGACGTGGGGAGCGCGTAGGCTTGATCAAATTCGGCTCCAGGACAGACGTGCTGCTCGATCCCGCTGCCGAAGTCGAGGTCAAAATCGGCGACCGCGTGAAAGGGGGCTCCAGCATTCTGGCGTTCCTGCAAACCGAGGTGAAAGAACTGACTGGAGCTACGGCTGGGCGAAAGAACGAGGCGCGCTGATGGAAGAACAATTGGAGATATATCCGCGCCGGAGAAGGGAAGACTTGGCTTCGCGCCGCTTCCGCAAGGGGATGTACGTGCTGCCGTCTTTGTTCACGACTGCAAACGTCGCGCTCGGCTGCTACGCGATCATGCAAGTGATCCATGGCATTGTTCAGTATGCGGTGGCAAAGGCGGTCCACATTCCCGTGCAGGACTCGTCGTACTTTGATAATGCCGCCAAAGCGATTGGCTTTGCTGTGCTGTTCGACGGGCTGGACGGCCGCATCGCGCGCATGACTCATACCACCAGCGATTTTGGGCGAGAACTTGATTCGCTGGCTGACGTCATCACTTTCGGAATTGCCCCCGCGCTGCTGGCCTGGGGCTGGGGCTTTCAGCAGATTTCGACGGCTATTTCCTATCCCGAAGTAGTCACGAAACTGACCCATCTGGGTACGATTGCCAGCTTTCTTTTTCTGATTGCAGGCGCGAGCCGGTTGGCGCGGTTCAATATCACCGTTAATCCGCAACCCTCCAATCCTGGGCGTCCGGGTAAGAAGTATTTTGTGGGAATGCCGATTCCCGCTGCGGCTGGGGTCATTGCTGCGGTGGTCCATTTTTCTGCCGGAGATCCGCTGGTTTGGTGGGGAAGCGCGGTGACCTGGCTCTTGATCGTGGTGATCGCCGCTTACCTCATGGTCAGCACCTGGCGATTTTACAGTTTCAAAGATATTGATTTTCGTGCGCGCCAACCATTCAGGCTCATTGTGATTTTCGGGTTGCTGTTTGCGGGCATCTGGTTCTTTTCGAAGCCTATGCTCTTCGTGATTGCCCTAACCTATATGTTTTCGGGAGTGTTCTGGCGCTTGCAGTGGGTCTTTCGTCGCAGAGGAAGCCATCCGCCGCCAACCTATAAGGAAGCATCACAAATCTCATGAATTCGAATATCAAATCCGCAGGCGTGGCCCATGCAGAACCGGCGCGCGGTTTCTACCGTGTAGCCATTGTTGGCGCGGCATCGCTCAAGGGGAAAGAAGTTGCCGAGGTTTTGGATCAACGCAATTTTCCGTCCTCCGACGTAAAGCTTCTGGACGACGACGAATCTCTCGGTCAGTTGGAATCGGTGAAGGACGAAATCACTTTCATCCAGAACGTTCGCGCCGAGCAGTTTGATAATGTGGATTTCACATTTTTCGCCTCGGACGCGGACTCCACCCGGAAGAATTGGAAGCAAGTGCTGAAATCCGGCAGCGCAATTGTGGACCTTTCCTACGCTCTCGAAGACGAGCCCGGCGCAGTTGTGCGTGCGCCTTGGGTGGAGCGTCAGTTGGCACAGGTTTTTACGCCCGAGTTGCAGCCGCGTCCAGTAGTAGTCGCACATCCGGTTGCAGTTGTGCTGGCGCTGCTTTTGTTGCGGGTTCAGGCCGCGGTGCCTATCAAACGCACCATCGCCACGGTATTTGAACCGGCATCGGAGCACGGCCAAAAGGGCATGGATGAACTGCACGAGCAGACAGTAAATCTGCTCTCATTCCAGCAACTCCCTAAGAAAATTTTCGACGTGCAAGTCGCGTTTAACATGGTGGCACGCTACGGACCGGAATCCGCCCTGGCACTCTCGTCTTTGAAGGACCGGGTGGTAAATCACTATCGGAAAATTGTTCAGGGAGGCGCGCCCGTGCCCTCCCTGCTCATGGTGCAGGCGCCCATCTTCCATGGCCATGCTTTTTCGCTCAATCTCCAATTCTCCGGCGGCGTAACTGTTCGGCAGATTTCGGACGCGCTCATGGGTGAGCACGTCGCTTTGATTGGCGAGGCCGATGAAGCTCCCAACAACGTGAATGCCTCCGGACAAGCCGACATCCTGGTTTCGGTCATTCCGGATTCCGCAGATCCGAGCTCGGTTTGGCTCTGGGCCGCCTCTGACAACTTGCGCGTGGCAGCTTCTACGGCGGTCGAGTCGGCTGAGGCAATGGCGGCAGCCCGGCCGCGGGGACAGATTCAGTGAGACGAATCGCTGTGCTGCTTGCCGCATTTGTCTGCACGGGATGCGGCTATCACACCGCTGGACGCGCGAACCTGCTGCCTTCCGATCTACGGACCATTGCGGTACCGGCGTTTGTAAATCAGACGCAGACCTACAAAATCGAACAAACGCTCACGGCTGCTGTGGTGCAGGAGCTTTCAACACGAACCAACTACCACGTAATTAGCGCCCCGGATTCGGCCGACGCCGTCTTGCGAGGTACGGTTCTTTCTACATACACGACGCCGCTGACGTATGATTCGAAGACGGGCCGCGCCGCCAGCGTGCTGGTGATCGTCAGCATGAAGGTCTCTCTGGCCGACCGGCAGGGGAAGGTGTTCTACCAGAATCCGTCATACACCTTTCGCGAGCAGTATCAGGTCTCGCAGGAGTTGAGTAGCTTTTTCGAGGAAGATTCGCCCGCCTTCCAGCGGCTCTCCCGGGAATTCGCTCGCACCCTGGTCTCCAACGTGCTGGAGGCCTTCTGATGCGCTCCTTCGCGCAAACTGAGCGCTTCGTTTCTGAAGTCGAGGCCCGAAAACTGCGCCCGGCTTATGTGTTTGTTGGTGACGAAACTTTCTTCCGCAAGAAATGCCGCGAGGCCATTCTGCAACACCTGGTTCCGGCGGACCTGCGGGAGTTCAGCCTTTTTGATTTTGATCTTTCCGAAACTGAGCTGGTGGAAGTTCTCGATCGCGCGCGCACTCCCTCGCTGATGGCTCCATTCCAGATATTTTTCGTGCGTGGTGTAAAGACCCTCTTCGGTCGTGGCTCAAACGACGACAAGCTCAAGGCCATTGAACAATATTGCAAGGACCCGAATCCTGATGCGGTACTCATCTTCGTCGCCGATCACATCAGCATTCCCGCCGATTCCCGTCGCATTGACCTCACCGACAAAGAGCGCTATGAACGCATCCGCGAGACCATGGGGCGCTATTGCACAATCGTCGAACTCGGACGCGTGGAAGAGAGCGACGCGGTGCGCTGGATCCAGGAATATTGCGTCACGCGCGAAGTGAAGATTGACGCCGATGCCGCCCGCGAGCTGGTAGATTCGCTCGGCGGCGACATGATGATGATTTCGAACGAGCTTGAAAAACTGATCCTCTACGTAGGCGAAAAGAAGCGAGTGACTCTTGGCGACGTGGAGACCATGGTCCTGGCCGCCAAACAGCGGTCACTCTATGAATTAACCGACGCGATCTCTGCCCGCGATCGCACCCGCGCTCTGGAAATGTTGGACGCCATTCTTTCTACGGGTGAGGGAGACGAAGCGGCCATCGGTCATATTTATATGCTGGCGAAGACTTTTCGCCAGATGCTGGTTATCCTCGAACGCAACGTGCGCGATCAGCGCATGCTTTGGGCTGCGTTGTGGCAGGGATTTCGCGTTCCCCCGTTCGCTGCCGAGGACATCATTCGTCAAGCCCGGCGCTATAAATCCAAACGTGAGCTTACGCGCGCTATCCGGCTGGTGGCGAAAGCGGACCTGGCGCTAAGGTCGAACCCTCCGAGCAAGCGGCTGATGTTGGAAAAATTAGTGCTCGACCTGACCGCCGAGCCGAAGCCGGAGCCGGAGTGGATGCAAGAAGAGCTGGGGGTCTAGGTATCAGCGGTCTATTTTCCCAAATCGGGACCGAATCTAAAAGATTGTGACGACTAACCTTGCCGCTTGGGGCCGTGGTGTAATGGTGCCATTTCGCGTCCACAGGGGATAGCCAAGCTATTCGCCCATGTCGGACACTTATTGCATGGAGAAGCGCAATCTTCGGGTGATTAAATGGCTCGGAACCGTACCTGCCGTTGGCGTCTGCACCCATTGCGCTGCAAATTTCAATGTTCCACTCAACTCCCATAAGAGAACGTCCGACGCACCAGAAAGCCTTCGGAAGCAGTTTGCCGAGCACAAGTGCAAGCCCATGGACAGCAGCCAAAATGCGCTGCGTATAGTGCACGAAGCTACGAAAGACAACGCGAAATGGCACCATTACCGCCCGTTGTAATCTGGACTTTCATTTCTTGAAGCACCATAATCGATTTGCAGCTGGACAGGTTGTGTGCCCTGAGCCGAGTAAGACCTCTCGGGGCCTTACTTTTTGAACCTGCCTGCCTTAGTTCACCGTCAGCACCACCCCAACTAGTTCATCGTCACCACAACCCGAAATCTCGCCTTCCCGCTCATCATCCGCTCGTAAGCGTCCGCCGCCTTCTCCAGCGGATAGCGCTCAATCATTGGCTTCACACCTGTTAATACACTGAACTGCAGGGTGTCTTCCGAGTCTTTGGCGGTGCCGGAAGCCCAGCCCTGAATGGCGAGTCGCTGCCCCAGAATCTGGTTAGGAGAAATGCTGAGAGGCTCCGGGCTAGCTCCAATAACCACGAGCTTGCCATTGGGTCCCAAGCCGTCAACTAACGCCGAAATCGATTTGGAGTCAGGCGTGGTGGCCAGAATCACGCGCGCGCCGCCGAGCTTTTGCAGAGCAGCGGCTGGAGGTCCGGCGCTGTTGTCCACGTATTCATGGGCGCCAAGTTTTCGGGTGAGACCTTCTTTGTCTGCCCCACGGCCGATCGCAACCGTGCGAAATCCCATCTGGCGTGCGTATTGGATTCCGAGGTGCCCCAAGCCGCCGATGCCCAGAACTGCAACCAGATCACCAGGCATGGCTCCGGCGTGCCGCAGCGCGTTGTAGGTCGTGATGCCGGCGCAGAGCAGGGGCGCAGCTTCCGCCGCTGGAAGGTCACTAGGAATTGCGGCAACCGCTTCCGCCGGCGCAATCATGTATTCGGCATACCCACCGTCAAAACTCAGGGCTGTGATCTTCTCATTCCGGCAAACAATGAAATCGCCGCGCCGGCAGGGATCGCATATAAAACAATGTCCTCCATGCCAGCCTACGCCGGCGCCCTGGCCGGGCTTCCACTGCGTCACATCGGGCCCGACGGCGTCCACGCGGCCGGCAATTTCGTGTCCGGGAACGCGAGGATATTGCAGCCCCGGCCAGAATCCCTCCTTCACTAGCAGGTCACTATGACAAATGCCACAGGCTTCGACCTTGATGCGCACTTGCCCACGTCCGGGCTCAGGGATTGGGCGCTCAACCAGTTCGAAGTCGCCACCGGGTCTGCTTACTTGAATAGCTTTCATATGGTTCAGCAATCTCCATTTCTCTGGCCGTCCTACACAGAGACGACATAAACAGGCGTTTGGTCGCAGAGATTCGCGGTCCTGCAACTCTTAAGTTGAAAACTCCAGAGTTCCGCCGTATTGTACGAAAGTAGAACGAGCAGGCCCGTCCGCGTCCTTCCCTACGCGTGAGGGTTGCAGCTTGCGAAACCAAGGAGATCGGCCATGGAAAACAAGCCGGCGGCGCAGAATATTCAAGACACTTTCCTTAACACGGCACGTAAGGAGCGGAGCAGTATCACCATTTATCTGATGAGCGGTGTAAAGCTGACCGGCCGGATTCGCTCTTTTGATAAGTATTCGGTTGTTTTGGAGACTAACAACCAGGAGCAACTGATTTTTAAGCACGCTATTTCAACCGTTGCGGTAGGGAAGGCACACGGCTACTCGGACAGGCCCAGAGTTGTAGGTGCTCCCTCGACCACAGCGGACTCCAGCGAAGCTCCCGCAGCGTCCGGAACCGAGGGATGAGGCTGTAACCCTTTGCGTGCTCCTGAATCCAGATTGTTAGAAAAAAAGCGCCTTCGTTCCTCTCTGCCTCCAGGCATGCGCAAGGAGCGTGCCTTCCTGGTTGGGCTGGATTACCGCGCCCGGAGGCGGGCCCCAACCAAGGGCGTGACCAGCGTCGTACAGGCTGCAAGGGACACCTCTGCCGCGACCAAATCGAATAACGAGCCGCAATTCAGCGCGGAAGAGTCACTTGGCGAGCTTCGCGACTTGGCGCTCAGTGCAGGCGCGGAAGTCGCCGGCGAACTCTTACAGCGGCGCGACCGGCCAGATCCAGCAACTCTGATCGGACGCGGCAAGCTTGAAGAAATTGCAGGAGCTGCCGCTTCAGTTTCCGCCGACTTGCTCCTTTTTGATCATGATCTGACCGCCTCGCAGCAGCGCAATATCGAGAAAGTTGTGCATGCGCGGGTCATTGATCGCACTCAATTGATTCTCGACATTTTCGCCACCCATGCGCGTACTCGCGAAGGCCAGTTGCAGGTGGAACTGGCACAACTGGAATATTTGTTGCCGCGACTGACCGGGCGCGGCGCGGAAATGTCGCAACTTGGCGGCGGCATTGGGACGCGAGGACCTGGAGAAACTCAGCTGGAAACCGATCGCCGCCGGATTTACCGCCGCATCCGCCATGTGAAACAGCAAATCGAGAACGTGCGCCGAATTCGTGCGCAGCAACGGCAGCGCAGGGAGTCCGTCCCGGTTGCGACCGTTGCGTTGGTCGGTTACACGAACGCGGGGAAATCGACCTTATTCAACGCGCTGACCCACGCGACGGTATTCGAGTCATCGCGGATGTTTGCCACCCTCGATCCGACCCTACGCTCCGTGGACTTACCCTCGAAACGAAAAGTCTTGCTGTCAGACACGGTAGGTTTCATCCGCAACCTGCCGCACACGTTGGTGTCGTCGTTCCGCGCGACCTTGGAAGAGGTGCAACGGGCGGCGCTAATTCTGCGCGTCTCCGATGCCAGCAGCCCGCTTTCGTCAGAGCAGGACGCTCAGGTGGATCGCGTGCTGAAGGAGCTCGAAGCCGGCAGCAAACCCACGCTGCACATCAAGAACAAAGTTGACCTGCTCCCGCCCAAGCAGCGCGACAGTCTGCGCGATGATTCTCAGACAGTTCACGTTTCCGCGGCGAAGGGAATTGGTCTCAGCACACTGCTGGATCGAATTGACCAGGCACTGTCGGAAGACGCAACTAGTCGTGTTCGCCTGCGCGTTCCACAAAAAGAAGGGAAAGCTCTGGCTATGCTGGAAGCCCGCTCGCGAATTTATTCGCGAGAATACAAGGATGGTGCCGTGGAGATCGAGGCAGAGCTGCCAGAATCGATTGCGAGAAGAGTAAGGGAATGGGTTCTAAGTTGACGGCTGAAAGCTGATGGCTAATTTAAATGGGCCAGCGACCAAGAAGCGGTGACATTCCTTGGCTACCGGCCCATTCGATCCTGAATTGGATCGGAGGTGATAATTCCATGCTAGACCTCTTCCATGGGATGTCAAGCGGCAATCCAGAGATCGTTCCTGTTTCTGGCTGCGCAGAGTGCCACTCTGGCCGGAACTTTTTTCTGGAATTGATTCCATCCTTTTGACAGCAAAGCAATAAGCGGTGACCAAAGTAATACAGTTTTCACCCGCTATGAGCCATGTACAACTTTGTGAGACTCTGATTCCATCTCAGGGTTTAAGACCTGAGAGGAGACTTATGAACCCAAGTTTCAAGATCGCTGCTAATCCGGAGATTCCTCTTGCTCCCTTGAGCGAACACGGTCCCGAGATGGAACTTTGGGAGCCTCCATTCGAGCGCTGGCTACGGCTAGCCGACCGGCTGCTTGGCAACGACGCTGCTCCTGACGAAAATGCTTTCCCGCGCCGAGCTCAACCTTCGGACTTCCATTTCCCACGGAAATTCTGAATATCGAATTCCGAATATGAACATGTAGCCCCGGACGCCCTCGTCTGGGGTCGCGAAGTGTTCGCCCCTGCAGCATCAAGCAGTCCCGATTCTGCACCACTGATTACGCCAGTAACCAGCGAAATCCGTATTACACAAGTATTACAGGCACCCCTGAAGCACACTGATAACTTAACCGATAGAGCTATCAGATCGGAGTATCCAGCAATGTCCATCCAAATCGAAGCACTTGAGCGCACCCGTGAGGACGGCAAGATCAATTGGATTACCGCAGGCTTCATGACCGCGTTTCACGTCGGAGCGGTTGCTGCGATTTTCTTTTTTACCTGGAAGGCGTTGTTTGTGTCTCTAGTGCTCTGGTGGATCGCCGGCGGCTTCGGCATCGGCATGGGATATCACCGGCTGCTCACGCATCGTGGATACAAGACGCCGAAGTGGGTGGAATATTTTCTGACAATTTGCGGAACTCTGGCGCTTGAAGGCGGACCGATTTTCTGGGTAGCGACTCACCGCATTCATCATCAATTTTCCGATCACGAAGGCGATCCGCATTCACCACGCGATGGCAAATGGTGGGCGCACATGGGATGGATCCTGATGGGCAAAAGCCTTCACCAGGACACGGAAACTCTCTCCCGCTATGTCCCCGATCTGGCGAAATCGAAGACCCACATCTGGCTCACTAAATATCACTATGTTCCCGTGATCGTGGTTGGAGTTGCGCTGTTCGCGATTGGCGGATGGCCGTTCTTGATGTGGGGAATGTTTTTCCGCACCGTAGTTGGTCTGCACTCGACCTGGCTGGTCAACTCCGCCACTCACAGTTGGGGCAAACGCCGATTCGTCACCCGCGACCTCTCCACCAATAGCTGGTGGGTCGCCCTGCTCACCTTCGGCGAAGGCTGGCACAACAACCACCACGCCCACCCAGTCTCAGCCCGCCACGGACTGAAATGGTATGAGATTGACCTGAACTGGTACGGCATCTGGACGCTAAAGAAACTAGGTCTGGCGCGCCATGTCTATCGCGTAAAGCTCTCCGAACTGCGCGAGAACGATCGCGAGAAGCTGGTTGCGGCTCGGCCGGAACTGGTTTCGATGAACGTCTGAGGTGGGCGAACCCCTCGGTTTCCGTTATGCCGATCTAATGACATAAGGCACTTGAAGCTGAGCACCCGCTTCGGATGTCCATACAACCTGTCCGTTGCGCCGAAGATAGCTATAAATGCCGCCAGCTTTCCGCGCCAACGCCAAGGCTCCAAAAACGGATAACACCTATCAAACTCCGGATGAATCACCCACGAACCACCGGAGGAGATGAAGCCTGCCTTGCCATCAGCCTTAGCGAATGCCAAGCCTCCATTCAGCTCTCCGAGCTCATCGAATCGGCAGTCGACAACCAGCTTCCCATCTGAATTGATCATGCCCCACTTCCCGGTCTGCCGCACTGGGGCGTACCCCTCTGAGAAGGATTTCAGATCTTCGTACTCCGGCCTAACCACAAATCCGCCAGAATGATCGATGAATCCACACCGCGCATCGATTTTGACACCAGCAACGCGGTCGCGGAAAACTTGAGTGGGGGCGCGCGATGACTCAAAGACAAACGGGATTCTGATGTCTCCATCGTGATTGATGTAGCTCCAGCGTTCCTCGCAGCACACCGCAGCTAACCCGTTGCCGAAGTCGCGACACTGTTGGAATTCTGGGCGAATCGCGAATTTCCGTCAGATCGATGAACCCGAAGCTCTCAGCAAAGCCCGTCTTTGAAGTCTCCCAGCCCTTCGAAGCGACAAGGTATCACTAGTTTGCGGTGTAGTTGATGAACCCTGATTTTCCAGTCGAGTCAACGACCGAACTCTTACCCTCAAAAAAGAAGGAGCCCACTGCGTACGAGGGCTGCACGACCACATGGCCCTGGGTGTCGATGAAGCCGACAACGTTTTCCGGGCTGCTCGGCCTCGGTATTGTGATCGGATAAAGCATTCTCTTCGACTCCGCTCGTTGACTAGTGTTCGCGCTCGCGAGAGCATAACATCGGAAAATCACTTCAGGCCCGCTGACCAAGTGCATACAAAGTCGCGTGCCATTGTACTGTCGGGTAGCAAGAAGCCCACTGGATCAAAGTTCTGGCTCCGGACGAAACCCACCCTTCGAAGCCCGCGAAGAGTGGGGCAGCCTCATGGAGATTAGTATTCAGAAAGGCAGGTCCGTTATTTCGATTCTCCGGGAAGGCGGCATGCAATCCGCCTTCAACTTTGATCCCACGTCCCATCACGCTAGAATCTCTTCATGCGCGTGACTCGGCGCGGGAAGATCATTTTCTTTCTCTCTTTGGGAGTGCTGCTGGCCGCCACGGCTGTGGGCGTGGGCTTTGGCTGGATCATTCTCAATTGGCAGGAAGGCATTAGAGTCCTTCTCGGGATCATCTTCTTTGGAGCCATCGTTGCCGGACTGATTCTGAACACCAGTTTTCTGGTACGAGAGATCCGCCGCAATGAGCAGCACGACAGCTTTATCAATGCGGTCACGCACGAACTAAAGACGCCGATCGCGTCCATTCGCCTGCACCTGCAAACTCTCGAGCGCAGGCAGCTTGAGGATTCGCAGCGCCACAATTTTTATCGTCTGATGCTCGAGGATACCGAGCGCCTGATGCACACGGTCGAGCAGGTGCTTCGGGCTGGGAAAGCGGGGGCGAGCAAGGCCGGGCGAATTAACGTGGATTTCGCTCGCTTGGTTGAGCAGTGCGTCGAGAGCGCTCGCACGAGTCATCATCTGCAACCCGGCGCTCTTCGTTATGAGTCGTTGTTAAACGGGAGCGGCTCAGAGGTGAGTGGCGATCCTGACGATTTGCGGACTGCGGTTTCAAATATTCTCGATAACGCCGTCAAATATTCGGGGAGTCACGTGGATGTCTCTGTGCAGCTCGACATCGACGAACAGAAGCGGCTGGTGTTGCGCGTGCAAGATCGCGGCGTAGGCATACCTGCTTCTGAACTGAAGACAATCTTCAAACGTTTTTACCGTGTTCCCCGGTCTCTGGCGCAGGTGCGAGGAACGGGGCTGGGACTGTTTCTGGTTCGCACCATCGCTAAACGGCACGGTGGCCGAGTTTCCGCACAGAGCGCCGGAGAGGGCAAAGGGGCCACCGTCATTCTTGAACTTCCGCGGAGAGCCTTTTGAGTCGCGTTCTGATCGTGGAAGACGAAGAGCACATTGCCACCGGTCTTCAATTCAACCTTCAAGCGGAAGGACATTCCGCGCAAATTGCTGGCGACGGCGAAACCGCGCTAGATTTGCTTCTCTCCCGGCGTGAGGAATTCGATGCAATGGTCCTCGACATCATGCTTCCCGGCAAGGATGGTTTCGCAGTAGCTGCGGATTTGCGCGCGGCCAGCAACTTCATTCCTATCCTGATGCTTACCGCCCGCGGCCGGCCAGAGGACGTGCTGAAAGGATTCGCTTCTGGAGCCGACGATTACATTGCCAAGCCATTTGAGCTTCCCATCCTGCTGGCGCGTTTGCAAGGGTTGCTGCGGCGTCGTGAATGGATGCGGCAGTCAGCAACTCCGGAACCAGCGGCTCAGCCGTTGGATCGCGCCCAGGATCGCAGCAACAGCAATCACGAATTTGGAGTGTTCTCATTCAATGGCCGCACCATTGATTTCGGCAATCTGGAACTCCGGGCGAAGGGCGAGACGATCCAACTCACCGTCATGGAAGCCGAGTTGCTTCGCCACTTAGTGCGCAATCGCGGACGCGTGGTTTCGCGCAAGTCCATTCTGGAAGAAGTCTGGGGGTTGAGGGAAGATACCGATACTCGTGCCATTGATAATTTCATCGTGCGACTGCGCCGTTACTTAGAAGACGATCCCGCGCGTCCTGAGCATCTGCTGACAGTACGGGGAGTGGGATACAGGTTTGAAGCCGAGAAGGAGTGAGCGCCAATTCTAGTGACGTGAAGCTGAAGATCCCGCGGCCAAGTCCCGCAACACAGTAAAGAATGCCGCCGTCGCTTCTTCGTCGGACAGCGCATCCAGAGGAACGGTTGCGGCAAGGTTAGGAGAGTCGGGGCGGAACCGCACGGTCAACAGGTTATGTCCGCGCGAGGTCATCAACGTATTAACAACCGGCGTCAACTCGTGAGTCCATTCGGTGCGGGTGGTAAGGACTACGGGGCCGGGCCGGGAAACCGTCCAGTTGCGCTCGGGGTTTGAGATTTCCTTGGGTGTCTGAGTCAACCAGCGATGGCGGGAAATTTCCAGATGAAAGGTGGGCGAATCGTCGAGATCAGCCTCAAAGGTCAAGGTTTCTCTTTGTCGCTTCCATTTGCAGACAATCCATTGCAAGGGAACGGGTCGCGGCATGAGTCTGATTGTAACTCTTGCATTGTCAAACCAATGCGTTGCAAAGCTAAAGTGGGCCTGGAGGCGACTACCGCTGAGCCATCTGGTTTCGACAATGCGCCCCCGGCTGGCGCAGGCCGCTTCCACCCATTGCAGAACCAGAGCTCCTCTGCGCCGGTTGTAGCGGGAAAACGCCAGATACCACAGCGCGACCAGAGTGGTCGCGCACGCAACGGCTATGACGATGAGACGCACCACAAACCTCTCTGATGCGAATGGTACGACTTGGGGTGTAAACGAGCAAGACCTTCAACGTAGATTTCTTAGAAAATTTGCGCAATTTGTCTAAGTAGTTGAGGGTACTATGCTTTGCAGCGCCGACCATTTAGCAATCTAGAATAGCTGAGTGGAATTCACGGTCCGAGATTTTAAGAGCGAGGATTTTGGAACTCTCTGGGAAATTGATCAGTCGTGTTTTCCTCCCGGAATCTCATACAGCCGACACGAGTTGAAATCGTTTATTCGACGCCAGCGGACTTTCACGCTGGTAGCGGAACGCGGCGAAGGTGAAGTGGAGAACCGGGTTTTGGGCTTTTTGGTCGCCGAAGCGAGTGGCCGGGGTATTGGTCACATCATTACTATTGACGTTCGCTCTGAAGCGCGACGGCACCACATCGGCTCCTCGCTACTCAGTGCTGCAGAAGCCCGCCTGCGTAGCGCAAAATGCGCTTCGGTCCGCCTTGAGACCGCGGCCGATAATGTAACTGCAATCACCTTCTACAAGCGCCATCAGTATTACGTGGTGGGCAGCGTACCGCGTTACTATTCGAATGGGGTGGACGCTCTGGTGCTCGAAAAGGATTTGCTTTCGCCGTATTCCTCCAGCTAACTTGCTGACATGAAAGTTGCCATTCAAGGAGAGCCCGGGTCCTTCAGTCATGAAGCCGCGCGCCGAATGCTGCCCGGCTGTGACATTGTTCCCTGCGCGCGTTCGGCTGAAGTCTTTGACAGGCTTGAAGCAGGTAAGGTTCCCATTGCGGTCATTCCTATTGAGAACTCACTGGCGGGCTCGGTCACCGAACACCTTGATCTGCTACTCGCGCGGGATGTTTTCATCCAGCGGGATTTTCACCTGCGAATTGTGCACAACCTCATAGCTGCTCGGGGAGCGAAGAAATCAGATATTCGGCGGGCGTTTTCACATCCAGTTGCGCTCGACCAGTGTCGCGACTTCTTTCGCAAAAATCCTGGAATTCAGGCGATGCCCTTTTACGATACGGCGGGAAGCGTGAAGCACATAATCGAGAACGGAATGCGCGACTCCGCTGGGATTGCCAGCCGCCACGCCGCATCGGTTTACAAAGGGCGCATTTTGGCGCAGGGAATTGAAGATGACAAACGCAACTTCACACGATTCGTTTTGCTTCGCCGCAAGCGGCGCGTGCTTCCGGGCGCAAACAAAACCTCGATTGCTTTCGGTTTGAAAAACATTCCTGGTGCGCTTTATAAGGCGCTGCGTGTCTTCGCCGAGCGCGACATCAGCCTGAGCAAGATTGAATCGCGTCCCATCCGCGGCCGCCCGTGGGAGTACGTTTTCTATGCCGACTTCCTGCGCGGAGACGACAAGTTGGCCCGGGGCGCTCTCTTGCAACTGCAAGCCGTCGCTGACATGGTCAAGGTGTTGGGAGTGTATCCCGCGGCATGAACGATTTTGGTCCTTGCGTTGTTCCCTCGTTTCCAGGAGACCTGAGATGCGTGAGCAGTACTTTGGTGACTCGTACGACATCGTCAAGCAGTCACTTCTGCGATGGCTGCGACATTTCGGAGAGTGGTCAATTCAGCCGATGCTCACCGAGCCGGCATCCCTCGAATTCATTTCTTCCTTAGGGGAATTCCTCGGTGCAAGGGTGATCTCAACTGAGGTGCTCACGATTGACACGGATCGTTCAGCGTATTTTTCATGTGCGAACTCTTGCGGCAACCTATTCCTCGACCCAAGCACCGGAATGAGGTTGGAGAATTTTCGCGGCGATCGAGCGGCCGAGTACATATTTGCGAGCGACCTGGCCCGCCTGGTAGGGCGGCGCGCTTCATCCCTCACGATTGTTTCGACCAGAGCGTCGGGCGTGGATCGGAGAGGAAGCAAATCGAAACGAAGCTTCAGCACTTACGCAGTCAGGAAATATCAGCGTTCGCTTATTTGTCGCACGCTTGCTTCATCATAGCGGCGCGCGATTGCTCGCTGGTGGATCGCGCCCATAGTCGCGTGATGGAAGCATCGAAGCTGCCGGTCACAAGGTTCCTACGGTTTGACGCAAACAGGTAGCCCTCACACCTTCACGCGCCGGAAAACTCCTTATTTTTGTTTTTCCCTCATGAAAATCGGAACGCGTTGATTTCGAAGGCGAACCAGTATAAGCCTGAGTCTCGGGGATGGTGCGCCGATTTCCTTGGGCGTATCCTTTGCTGAAGTCTTGAGGTGACTCAATCCCAGCAACCTTCGTTTTTCACAAACGCCAGCGACAGGTTTAGAATCCAAATGCTTGAACGGCTAGGAGAAACTTAGCTCCAACTCAGCGGCGTGAATCTTCTGAGGTTTCATAACATCAAAGTTGAGTAAGACGCACTCAAGGTAAAAAATGACCGAACGGCGCCGCACTTCCGGCAAAGAGCCTCAAATGCCGGAAAACAAAGAGCGCAGCGAGATAACTATGGCGCAGGATAAAGATAAAGAACAAGACAAATCGTTACCGGTATTGCCGGTCAGAGATACCGTGCTCTTTCCCCATGCGGTGTTGCCGCTGACGGTCGGACGTGAGAGCTCGGTACAGCTCATAAACTCCCTCGGAGAAGACAAGACGATTGTGGTTGTGGCGCAGCGGGAGGCTCGCATTGATTCTCCGCAGCCGAGCGACCTCTATACCGTAGGCACTCTGGCGGTTGTGCATAAAGTCGTCAAAATGCCCAACCAGAGTCTGTTCGTGTTTGCCGAAGGATTGGAGCGCGTCCGCTTGGCCGAGTTTACTCAAATCACTCCGTTCATGGAGGCCCGGGTTGAGACTGTGCCGGAGGCCATCCCCCCGAAGTCTTCCGAAGTGGAAGCGTTGCAACGCAATGTGCTCACCCTATTTCAGCAGATCGTAGCTGGCTCACCGACCCTATCTGATGAGCTTTCCACGGTGGCAATGAACGTAGAGGAGCCAGGCCGGCTGGTGGATTTCATCGCCTCTTCGCTGCCTTCGCTCTCGACTGCCGACAAGCAGGACACACTTGAGACGACGGATGTCCGGGTGCGCCTCGAGAAAATCAATCAGCATCTGGCAAAGGAACTTGAAGTCCAGCAGCTTCGCAACAAGATCCAGTCCGAAGTACAAGACCGTGTCCAGCAGAGTCAGCGTGAGTATTACCTGCGCGAGCAGATGAAGGCGATTCAAAAGGAATTGGGGGAGCAGGATGAAGGGCAACGCGACACAGAAGAACTCCGGCAGAAAATAGAAGCTGCCGGAATGCCTGATGACGTAAAGAAAGAAGCCCTCAAGGAACTCGGCCGCCTGGCGCGGATGTCCCCGATGGCCGCAGACTACGGCGTAACGCGTAATTATGTCGAGTGGCTAGCCGTGCTGCCGTGGGCAAAAACTTCAGGCGGCGAAGTGGATATTCTCAAAGCCAAAGAGATCCTCGATACCGACCACTACGATTTGCAAAAAGTGAAAGATCGCATTCTGGACTTTTTGTCGGTGCGCCGGTTGAAACCCTCGATGAAAGGGCCGATTCTTTGCTTCGTGGGGCCTCCGGGCGTAGGCAAGACCTCGCTCGGACGGTCGATCGCGCGTGCCTTGGGACGCAAGTTTGTGCGCATCTCGCTCGGTGGCGTGCATGACGAAGCCGAGATTCGCGGCCATCGTCGCACCTACATTGGCGCATTGCCTGGCCAGATCATTCAAGGTATCCGCCGTGCGGAGACGAAAGATCCCGTCTTCATGCTCGACGAGATCGACAAAGTTGGCCGCGACTTTCGCGGAGATCCCGGCTCGGCCCTGCTTGAGGCGTTGGACCCTGAGCAGAATTCAACTTTCCGGGACAACTATCTCGATGTGCCTTTCGATCTTTCGAAGGTGCTGTTCATCACCACTGCGAATATGCTCGATCCAGTCGCCGAGCCCCTGCGCGACCGCATGGAAATTATCGAACTGCAGGGCTACACCGAGGAAGAGAAGGTCCACATCGCTTTCCAATACCTGGTTCCGCGGCAGATTGAGGAGAACGGGATTTCCCCCGACAACATTGAGTTTCCGACCGACGCGATGAGTTACCTGATCCGGCATTACACGCGCGAAGCCGGAGTCCGCAACCTGGAACGAAACATTGGCACCATCTGTCGCAAGCAGGCTCGCCGCTTGGCGGAAGGGAAGACCGAGAAGCTGGTGGTGACCCAGGAAGTCGTACAGGAATTTCTGGGCGGTATAAAAGTCCGCAGCGAAGGCGAAATCGCAGAACGTACCAAGCGCGCCGGAGTTGTTGTCGGTCTCGCTTGGACTCCCTCAGGCGGAGATGTCCTCTTTGTAGAAGCCAACGTCATGCGGGGCAAGGGCGGCTTCACCATGACCGGGCAAATCGGCCAAGTGATGCAGGAATCCATGCAAGCCGCGCTCACCTGGGTGCGATCCAACGCCGCACAACTCGGAATTGAAGAAGGTTTCTTCGCCGATCACGACATTCACATTCACGTTCCCGCGGGGGCAATCCCTAAAGATGGTCCTTCAGCCGGCGTAACCATGGCGACGGCACTCGTCTCTTTGCTAAAAGACCGGCCAATTCGTCCGCTGACTGCGATGACCGGAGAAATCACGCTCAGCGGAAACGTGCTGCCGGTAGGCGGGATCAAAGAAAAGGTCCTCGCCGCAAAACGCGCCGGCGTGCGCGACGTAATCCTGCCCGCCGAAAATAAGATGAACGTGGATGAAGACCTCACCATCGAGCAGCTGGAAAATCTGAATGTCCACTATGTGAAGACGATTCGCGAAGTGCTCGATCTGGCGCTGCCATCGTCCGAGGGCGAAGTGGTGCGGGATGCGGAGGAACGCGAAAAGGTGTTGGCCGAACAGGGCGTCAGCTAACTGGCACTTGATGAGGATTTCGGGAACCTAAAAAGGCCGGATCAGAAGATCTGATCCGGCCTTGAATGTTTTTGCAACTCTATTTGCTGGCGCTATTCTGCGGGGTGATTGAGTCAGCGACGGCTGCCGATCCCAAACGCGTTAGTCTGGGGAAGAATGGCGTGACCTCAAACGGCATCTTGTCGCGAACGGAAGTGATGGCCACCGGAGCAGCTTTCACCATCTCGACGTGATCTCCCCAAGGATCCAGCTTGATTCTTCCGCCCAGAGGCAGTGCGGCAATCTGGTCCAACTTCGAGTCTTCCAGTGCGGGTGCAGAGGTCATCAGAGCGGCCAGCCGGTTGATCTGCCCTTTGACGTCGGTGAAGCCGTTACCCAGGTGTGGTGTCAGCAGGGCCGCGAGCACTGCAGCGCGGGCTGACAACTGCTTCAAGTACAACCCTCCCGACCCCAGCTTTTGTGCGTATGGCGAGTTCTTGAGCAGGTCGAGCGCCTTGGCATCGGCGGCGGTCTCTTCCTCCGGATTGTGCCGAAAGCCTAAATTTTGGTACGTAGACTCATCCGAAAACAGCATGCGGTCGTTGAATGCGTATTTGCTGCCCAGATTGTGGCCCAGGACGATGTGTGCCAGTTCGTGCGAAAGGATTGCCGCGAGGCTTGCCTCGTCGGGAAGCGTGTCAATTAATCCACGGCTGATCACGATGGTGTTGCCCACGCTGAAAGTTTCGAGCGGGGAAGTCAGCATCACCCGCGCCCGCACCGGACGGGGCAGGTCAATATTGTTCGTGATTTCCATGTTAGTGACGACGGTCTGGAGAATCTTGTCCACTTCTCCCGGCGGAGCCAGCAGGCCCGCTTCCTGCAACCGTTCCACGACGTTGTCTTCAGCCTGTTGCTGCCATTGGCGCTGGGCTTCGAGCGGCGATGCATCTTGCGCCACCGCGCTTTCGTCCTTAACCGCATCCACCTTCAGTTGCGTGAGTTCATCTTCACGCGTGTTTTTGATCAAGTCATAACCCCAGATGCGTGACTGGGCTTTGAACGCCAGCTTATCGTGCGAGCCGTAACTAAAATCACCTTCTTCGCTATAAATGTATGCGGGCACCCAATATCCCGGAACCAGGTTCAGCCGCCAACTGTCCATGTGGAAGAAAAAGGCGTTCTTCGGACGGGGCACATAGGTCCCGTTAAGCCGGACAATGTTGTAATCCTGATCATCCACCCAGATTCGTCCTTGAAACATTCCCTTGCCAGCGCCCTTTTTCGGCTGAACATCAAAGACCAGGCAACGTACTTCGCCCAGGAACTCGCGGTGGGCGTAGTGGAAATCGTAATGTCCACGGTCAAAGTTCTGCCGGTCGGCAAACACCATCCATGAAAATCCCATGGGCTGATACTGGATGCGGAACAGCTTGGTCACACCGCCCATCAGGTTTTTCTGGAAACTGGTTTGTTTCGTCAGATAGTCGCGCCGGTCAATGGTCTCGGCCATATCTAGACGGCCGAGAAAATAATGATCTTCTTTGGGCGCGGCGCCGAGTTTCACGTCAGGCGTAAGGTTCTGTAAATAGGTCTCAACCAGCGGCGTGCGGTTCTTCAGAAAGTTAATGAGAGCGTGTTCCCGCTCAATGATCTGGTCCACCACTTGGTCAATGCTCACCGGCGTTTTTGGCGCGGGCTGCGCCAGAGCGAGCCCCGGCGTTGTCGAAACCGGTTGAACTGCGGCCGGCTGTGCTGCCGCGGGTTGCACGGCGGCGGGTTGCGCCGGATCAGAAATCTGCTGAGCGCCAGCGCTCAATAGCAGGAATAGCGGAGCAGCCAGAATCCATCCGCAGCATTTCATATAATGTTTGACCTTCTTTCGCCGAAACTCTTACGTTGCCAACTGAAACATCACGTGTACAACCGCCGTAGAATCAACCGACGCGCCGTTGCGCTGTGCTGGCTTAAACTTAATCTTGTTGGCCGCGCTGACGGCGGCTTCATCCAGGCCGTGTCCCAGCCCGCGCACCACCCGGTTCACGCGCAACTCCCCATTGGCGCCGAACATGACCTCCAGCAGCACCTCGCCTTCGAGCTGCAAGTGCCTGGCCTCCGGTGTGTATGCCGGCTTCGGCTTGTAAAGGATCTCAACCTGCCTGGTTAGCGCCGCCGTGTCATCCAGATTATGTCTTCCGGTATTCGTCGCGACCTGCTGCGCTGCGAAACCAGCCGCTTGGACTCCCTGGCCATTTCTCCGCCCGTCACCCTGACCGGGTTGTGCGATGCCGTTGCCGAATCCGGCACTTGCAATTGTGCCTTTGATCCCTTTTGCCCCACCAGTGCCATTGCCGGTTCCGGCACCTTCGGGTAAATCAAACGATCCCAATTTGGCAGCGGAAAGTTTTGCGCCTTGTTTGCCCTCACCGGGCAGCCCATTGGGATCGCCGAACCCTCCGGTCTGCACCTTCTGAATAGGCGCATTCACCGTGGGAGTGGCCGAGCTTCCGAATGAGCCAGTAAAGATAACTTTGGCCGGCATCGCGCCGGAAATTGGCAGCTTGGGCGCTTCGAAGTTGACCGGCTGAATCCGGGGCGGCTCAATCTTGGTTTCTTGAATCTTGGGTCGAGGCATTTCCTTTGGAACAATCAGCTTCGGGGTATCAAATTTCACTGCAGGCAGCAGCTTGGTGACCTTGGGCTTGGGTTTCACAATCGGCTTTTCTGGAACCAGGTCAGGCCGGGGAATGATTTCTGTGACCGTGTACTTGGCCCATTTGCTCATGCGGTCCGGCCAAATTAAACGAGCGACTAGCATCATCAAGACCAGGACAACGCACAGGCTGTAGCTGAACAGAAATATGCGCCAGTCCCGCTTCTTCTCCGGCAATAGACCGAGGGTGAGTGTGTCACGCACTGACATTTTCTAGCTCCAAGGGACACCCAGGCCTGGGAGGAGACAGACCGGACGAAGTCTTAGGGTAGAAGAGAATGGTACAGGGGTAAACGTCCCCGCCGCTCGTGTACTTCGGTAATCGAACCGAAACCGAGGCAGGAACTGTCCCAAAATGAGGTTCGAACTGCTCATACTCGACGACGAAGAGCAAATACGTAGTAAACCGGGATTCCGGCCAAAATCACTAAACATCCCAGGGCTGAGTAACGTAAGTTGCTGGTGAAAGTGTAGTAGAGCAGAGCTGCTGACGCCAGAATAAAAAGGGCAGGTGCCAGTGGATAACCTAAGAATCGTCGGGGATGTTCTAAGGCGGAAGGCTTAGTTCTGAACACAAATAGCGCGCTGCTGGCGGTTACGTAGGATAGCCATTCGGCGAATAGAGCGAGCGTAAACAGTTGCCGAAAATTACCTCCTATTAACAGAAAACTTACTGAGAGGATGCCCTGGATTACGATGGCAACGTGCGGAGTGTGGAATCCCGGATGCACTCTCGCAAGACCAGAAAAGAAATTTCCATCGCGCGACATCGCGAAGGCCATTCGGGCGCCGCTCATCGCGATCCCGTTCATCGAAGTGGTGAGCGAGATCACCATAGCGGCAGAGACGATCGCAGCAGCAACTGCGCCTAGCACAGAATTTCGGACGGCGTCCGACATAGGAGAAGAGGAAGTCGCGACCAAGGCCGGCGGTAGCGCATATTGCACAGCAGCGTTCACGAACATGTAGAGCACGCCGATCAGGATCAGTCCGCCTACAAGCGCCAGGGGAATATTGCGCTCGGGTTGCCGGACCTCTTCGGCGACCATGTTGAGATCGCTCCAGCCGTCGTAAGCCCAAAGGGCGGCTGCGACCGCCGCCACAAATCCCGCGACTCCCCCTGTTGCGCCGGAATATCGCAGGGCAAAGTTGCCCCAGTCTCCGTGCGAGCTGAAAGCAATCGCGGTGATGGCGACGATCAGGACGACTTTTAGAGCGGTGAATACGAGTTGGAAATTTCCGGCTCTTCTTACCCCAACGTAGTTAATCAACGACACAAGAAAGACAAGGCCAACGGCAACAAGCTTCCCGGACACGGTTAAACGACCTCCGGTCAGGGTAAGAAATGACAATGATGGAAAGCTTCCGAGGATGCGGACGATTCCAGTAGAAACCGCCGCCAGGGAGGAGGGCTTAACTATGACCGTCCACGTCCAACCGCAAAGAAATCCCGCCAGAGGGCCATAGGCATCGCGAATGTAAACATACTCACCCCCGGCCTGTGGCTTCATCGCCCCCAGCTCGGCGTAAGTCAGCGCTCCAAAGAAAGAAAGGATGCCGCCAACGATCCAAGCCAGATAAACCAACTTGGCCGAACCCGCGGCTTGTATCATCTCCGCCGGAACCAGAAAGATTCCGCTGCCAATCACTACTCCGACAACAATGGACGCGGCATGGCCAGCGTTCAGTTCGCGGACGAGGCCAGGCCTGGCGGCGGTGTTAGGTGCGGAGGCCATGCTGGAGGAGTATAGCTCGTACGGCAACTGTGTCCTCTAGCAGGTCCTCTTAGAAGTTCTCCGCCGTCCGATCGCACTCCGTAAGAAAATTGCTGAACCAGTTTTCGAGGAAGGTGGCGATGATTCCACGCAACTCAACGGTCTTAACACCCGGAGCGCCGCCGGTGAACTCGATCCACGTGGAAATCCGTGTGCCACCACTAGGATAAGGATCGAATAATACCCATTGTTCCATCGTGACTCCCAACACATGGTTGATCCATGCCACGCATCTGGGAGGCGTGCAAACGGTGATGACCCGGCTCTGGGTTGCTTGCACAGGCCGCACCAGTTCTATCTGTAGCCGGCTGCCCAGCGCCCACGGGACACCTTGCCATTCGATCTTGCCGTATGAGTCGGAGAATCTGGGCCAGCGTTCGCAGTCTGAGAAAATCCTCCACGCCAAGACGCAATCGGCTTTAGTGAAAACCACGTGTTCGATACGGGCGATTTCGAGCTTGGGGTGGTTAGAATACAGAGTCCGGGCTGGGCCGTGTTTGGCCCCGTCTGGATAGTTCATTTCTGAAATTACCTTTCAAGAAGAGTCGAAAGGACGAATCCAGGCAGCGCCGCGGTTCGTCCAGCAGGGGCCGAAGTAAACCATGGTCCCTTTCCTGGGAACCTGCAGAGCTACTTTCCTCTGGAAGTTCACCGGGGGAGGGCTTACAATGATTACGTTAACAGCGTTACGTGTACGATGTCAACATAATTATAACGTTTTTTAAAAGGTTTTGTGGAGGTCCGGATGCCGCGTCACGTCGATCCTGAGGTGGAGGGTAGGATCCTGCAGGCTGCTCAGAAACTGTGGCACAAGGGTGGCGAGAAGGCTTTGAGCATGCGGGCGGTAGCAAAAGCCGCTCGTACCAATACTCCGGCGGTTTACCGTCGCTTTCGCAGCCGGGAAGAATTGCTGCGGTCTCTGGTTCAACGTTTTCGCCGGGATCTGTTCGGGTTGCTGGAGCCGTGCCGGACTCACCAAGAGTTTGCCCAGGCGTACCTCAGGTTCGCTCTCAGCCGTCCACGCGAATATGAGGTCATCAATTCGGGCCTCCTGGCGAGGTTGAACGACCGCCCTAACTTTGACTTCGCTGCCAGGAAGAGCGCCGAGTGGCTGGGTGGCTCCCCGAGCGAACATCGCAGGCTCATTTTCGCAATTGCCGCGTTGGCCCACGGAACCGCGCTGTACATAATTACCAGGACCGTTCTGGATGGCGACGTCGAGGAGTTGAAAGCCGCCTTTGCCCGTGCCGTCGATTCACTGGTTGAAAACGCTGAGAAGTTACGTGAGTAAGAGAGTGAGCTTCCAGGGCGGAACTCTCATCGCATCGATTCTTCTACTTCACTGATCCAATCGGGACGCTTGAGAATTTCGCGAGGCTTGGGCCCATCGGCGGCACCGACTATGCCGTCACGTTCCATCAGATCAATCAGGTGCGCAGCTCGTCCGTAACCGATTCGTAGCCGACGTTGCAGCAGGGAAGTCGAGGCTTTACCGAACTCGATCACCAGGCGCACGGCATCATTGAACAGCGGATCATTGTCATCGCCATCTGTCCCGCCCTCGCCGTCGGATGCGACGCCTTCACGTTCTTCCTTGGGAGGTTCGAGGAATTTTTGTTCGTATTCTGCGGTGCCCTGCGCGCGCCAGAATTCGACTACGGCAGCGATTTCCTTTTCCGTGACAAACGGAGCATGCAGCCGGTGCACCCGCGCAGATCCCGATGGGAGATAGAGCATGTCTCCACGCCCTAGCAAGGCCTCGGCTCCGTTGGCATCGAGAATAGTTCGCGAATCCACTTTGGTGGCCACGCGGAAAGAAATGCGGGCAGGAAAGTTGGCTTTGATCAATCCAGTGATGACGTCCACAGAAGGCCGCTGGGTTGCCAACACCAGATGAATTCCAACCGCGCGCGCCATTTGCGCCAGCCGCGTGATGGACTCTTCCACGTTCCCGGCATCGAGCATCATCAAATCGGCCAACTCATCAATGATGATCACGATGTAGGGAATCGGCCTTTCTTCCCCAGAATCGCCGAACAGACTCGGTGTGTCGCCATCGTCAAACAAGCGATTGTATTGGTCAATATTTCTCACGCCCTTTTCGGCGAGTAGCTTCAGCCGGCGTTCCATTTCACGAACCGCGTTACGCAGGGCGTTGGCTGCCAGCTTAGGCTCGGTAATGATCGGTGTGTAAAGATGCGGCACGCCTTCATAATTCCCAAGTTCTAGACGCTTGGGATCCACCAGGATCAGGCGCACCTGGTCGGGCGTGGCTTTGTACAGAATGGACATGATCATGGCGTTGATGGCCACGCTCTTGCCCGCGCCGGTTGATCCTGCAATCAGCAGGTGCGGCATGCCGGACAATTCAGCCGTGACGATACGCCCATTAATGTCTTTGCCGAGCGCCAGTGTGAGCTTCGACTTCATGCCGATGAATTCTGACGACTCGATGTTTTCCCGCAGCCAAATGATTTCGCGCTCACGATTCGGCACTTGAATTCCAACCGTGCTCTTGCCTGCCATGCGTTCGATCAAAATACTTTCGGCTTTGAGTGCCAAGCAGAGATCGTCCGTCAAGCTGGTTATTCGGCTGTACTTGATCCCGGCTTCGGGTTTGAACTCGAACGTCGTGACAACAGGTCCCGGATTGATCTGCGTTACTTGCCCATGCACGTCGAACTCGGCGTATTTTTCGGTGAGTACCTGCGCCAGCAACTTTAGTTCGTCGGCATCAACCGCCTGCTGCTCATCTGCCCGATGAAGCAGGCTGCTCGGCGGCAATTTGTATCCGCCGGCAACATGCGGCATGGTAGTCTTCGCTTTGTGCGTACGGTCGGCACGCTCGGTGACCTCGACTGTTTCGGATTGTGTGGCGCGGGCGCCCTCGCCCGCGTGGCTCCCCGATGCTGCAGCCGTCCTGATTTCCTGCTCCTCATCCGCGAACCGTTCTATGCCAGTCCGTCGGGTTTCAGCGGGCTGCTGCATCGGCGAAGCAGTGGTCCGCGTCGCAATCGTTTGCGCTTGAACGGTAGGCTTGGCCGCGCGACGCTTTTCCAGTTCCTGCTGCATCTTCTTGCGAAGCCGCGCCTCTTGCCAATCTTTCCAGCGGTCGCGCAGAGCAATGGCAAACGAAAACCGCGTCGCGGCCCAGACCTTAGCCTGTGAAAAAGAGAATGCTGTACAGAAATAGAGCGCCACCGCCAGCATGCTGGTCGAGACAATGTAAGCGCCAGCAAGATTGAAATAATGAATTAGGACATCGCCCAGCACGCGTCCCAGTAGCCCTTCCAGCGGGCCGGCGCCGATCCATCGCAGATGCCCAGGCAGCAGGGCCAGCAACGCCGGGACAAACATCAGCAGCCAAATTCCGCCCAGCATTTTCGCCACGGGAGAGACTACTTTCCGCGAACGGAACCAGCGGATACCCATTCCGGCAGCAATTACCGGCAACAAAAATGCCGCAATGCCGAAGAACTGCAACAGCATGTCCGCGCCAAAGGCCCCGACAATGCCAATCCAATTTCGTGCCACGCGCGACCCAGTCAGCACCGAAGCGCTGTTCAGAGAAGGATCGAGCGGAGAGTACGAGGCCAGCGCAAGGAAAAGAAGGAGCGCGGAGACACACAACAGGAACCCCAACAGCTCATTCAGCCGTCGGTTGTTCGTCGGATTAAAAATGCGCGCAATAAACTTCATAGTAGCTAGGATTATGTGGCGCGGGCGCCCTCGCCCGCGAGGTTCTGAATAGCTATCGACAGACACCACACCCCACGCCAGATTTATGCCAGAACCAACCAATTATCCCAAGAACCGGTCACGCGGACAATTGCCGAGTTTGGGGGCAGTATCGAGTTAGTTTCCTTGCAACATTCAGCCTACCCGCTCCAGAGTGCGTACACGTAGGGGCGGACGCCCTCGTCCGCCCCACTCTCGTCGAAGACGAGAGCGTAATGGGCTGCGACTACCCCGGACGAGGGCGTCGTCCGGGGCTACATGTTAAGGACTTACTTTCACCATCACAACTCCATGCGAAACCACCGGCGCGGAAAATTTCCCTGTGAACTTGCCCAAGTCTTTATGCGTCCACAAGTCCCGCACCGCCGCGCTAATGTGACCGGGATATCCAACCTGCTCCCAGTTGACGGTAATCTCGTGCTCGGCACTTCCGCGATTCAGCAGTATCACCGCGCGATCGCCATTCTTTAACTGTTTGCCCCAAACTTCTAGATCACCATCTTTCCACACACGCCGGCCTTGGCGGCCGAGTGGGTCCTGGTCAATGGCGATCACTTCTTTGTTGGTCAGGATGTCGTGAATCTCCGGCGTCATGTTTCGCAGATCATTTCCTGCGATCAGCGGCGCAGCCAGAAGCGACCAGAGACTGAAGTGTGAGCGATACTCCGTCGTCGTCATTCCGCCGTTGCCGACTTCGAGCATGTCGGGATCGTTCCAGTGCCCAGGTCCGGCGAAAGAATACAGCTCGGCATTTTCGTCAGCGATATCTAGCATGCCATTACTGCAGCAGTTGCCGGGACTCCACTCTTTCTTGCCCGCCCAGCGATCTTGAATGTCGCCGGTGGTGCGCCATAAATTTCCGCCAACCTCTTCGCCCCAAAGCCAGGGCTGATGCGATCCCCACTCACAAATGCTGAGCACAATGGGACGGCCACTGGCGCCGAGGGCCGCGCGCATGTTGGCATATGAGGCCCTTGCATCCTGACCAGTCAGCGTGTTGCACCAGTCGTACTTCAGATAATCGACGCCCCACGACGCATAGGTGAGCGCGTCCTGATACTCGTGACCGAGTCCGCCGGGACGCTTCTGGCAAGTCATTGTTCCGGCGTCGGAATAAATTCCAAACTTCAGCCCGAGCGAATGAACGTAATCCGCGAGAGCCTTGATGCCGGAGGGGAAGCGCTGGGGATCGGCAACAATGTTTGCATTTGCATCGCGCGAAACCTGCCAGCAATCGTCGATCACGACGTATTGGTATCCGACGTCTTTCATCCCCGACTTGACCATCGCGTCGGCCATGCCGCGCACTAATTCATCGCTAACATTGCAAGCGAACTTGTTCCAGGTGTTCCAGCCCATGGGAGGAGTCAGCGCCAAACCTTTTGAAACAGAATTCCCCTGGCCGAACAGAGACGCGGCGAGTGACAAAAACAGAATCATGATCAATTGTCTTTTCATGTTTGTGTGCCTCAAGCAGGCGCACACATTTCTATCAGAAGTCAGAACTCAACGGAAGATAAAGGCATCAACCACGAAGGACACTAAGTAACACGAAGGAAAGCTATAACGGTTTCCTTCGTGTTACTTAGTGTCCTTCGTGGTTAGGGCCCTTTTCATCTCTCGATCATTTGACAAATCCTTCTTCTGGCCTCTAATTTGGTCTGCCTACGGAGGCTGCTGATGAGCGAATCACGTTTGTGGATAGAAAGTCCCCGCCCTGTTTCTCCAATGTGCCGAGAGACAAGGACGGGGCATCCTCGGATTTTCGTTTTGACACTCTTACTTCTGATCAGCGTTGTCTCCCGCGCCCAGGAGCCAGTGGGAATATTCGAGAATCACTCCGATGTCGGGACGGTTCTGCATCCCGGATCAGCCAGCTTTGATTCCGCCAAGCACACCTACACGCTTACTGGAAGCGGCGAGAATATGTGGTCCACGGCGGACGCCTTCCAATTTGTTTGGAAGAAGACTTCGGGCGATCTCGACATCACAGCAGACATTTCGTTCCTGAACACGGCCGGCAATGAGCACAAGAAAGCTGTGTTGATCCTTCGCCAGTCGCTCGATGCAGACGCGGTTTATGCAGACATTGCGCTGCATGGCAACGGATTAGTCGCCCTCCAGTACCGAGATGCGAAAGGCGCCACCACGCACGAGATTCAATCGAGGGTGTCAGCGCCAGAGCGCCTGCGACTTACCCGCCGGGGCGACCGGGTTTACATGTCGTTTGGCGGGCGAGGACAAGACCTTCATTACGACGGAGAGTCATTCCGCGTTCCTTTGGAAGGAACCTTCTACGTAGGCATCGGCGTCTGCGCGCATAACAAGGATGCACTTGAACAGGCGACGTTCTCGAACCTCGAGGTGCGCTCTTTGCCTCCCGTAACAGGTCAGCCGGTTTTGTACAGCACGCTGGAAACGATTGCCGTAGGTTCTACTGATCGCACCGCAGTCTATGTTGCTCCCGCGCGGTTCGAAGCGCCCAACTGGTCCCGCGATGGCTCATATTTTCTCTTCAACCAGGACGGCCATCTGGAGAAGCTGCCGGTTGCAGGAGGCAAGCCCGAGGTTCTCAACACTGGTTTTGGGGATCGCTTGAATAACGACCACGGCATTTCGCCCGATGCCACGCAGCTTGCGATCAGCGACAATTCGCAAGAGAAACACGATTCACTGGTTTACGTTCTCTCCATTGCCGGAGGTTCGCCCCGCCGCATCACCAAGAATTCTCCTTCTTATTGGCATGGATGGTCGCCCGATGGCAAGACGCTCGCCTTTGTCGGCCAGCGTGACGGCGAGTTCGACATCTACACAATTCCAGCGGCGGGCGGAGATGAAACTCGCCTGACTACCGCCAAGGGTTTGGACGACGGTCCTGAATATTCGCCCGATGGCCAGTACGTTTATTTCAATTCCGAGCGCAGCGGCCACATGCAAATCTGGCGCATGAAGGCCGATGGCAGTGATCAGGAGCAGGTTTTCTCAGACGACTACAACAACTGGTTCCCGCACATTTCACCCGACGGCCAGTGGATGGTATTTCTCACCTACGAAAAAAATGTGTCTGGGCATCCCCAGAACAAAGACGTGATGCTGCGCTTGATGTCGCTCAGCGACAAGAAAATTACGATCCTGGCGAAATTATTTGGAGGCCAGGGAACCATCAATGTTCCATCATGGTCGCCGGACAGCAAGCAGGTTGCGTTTGTGAGCTATCAGTTAATTGCGCCGGAAGAGGCATCTCGGAATCACTGATCGCCAGTTTGCAACCAAGTATTCCAGTTTGGCTAACACGTAAGAGCTAAGGGCTGAAGAGCAGCTTCACTCCCACTCGATCGTGCCAGGCGGTTTTGAGGTTACGTCGTACACCACGCGATTCACGCCGTGCACTTCATTCACAATTCTGCTCGACACTGTCTTGAGAACTTCGTGCGGTAGCGGAACCCAGTCGGCGGTCATGCCGTCTTCCGAATGGACGGCGCGGATGGCGCAGGTGTAGGCATAAGTCCGCTGATCGCCCATTACTCCGACCGACATTACCGGCAACAGCACCGCAAACGACTGCCAGATTTTTGTGTATAGCCCGGCGCGCTTTATTTCGTTTACAACAATTTCGTCGCACTCCCGCAGAATCGCCAGCCGCTCGGGAGTGACTTCGCCCAAGATTCTGACCGCCAATCCGGGTCCGGGAAATGGCTGGCGTTGCAGCACATCTTCCGGCATGCCCAGGTCGCGTCCAATTATGCGGACTTCGTCTTTAAACAGCTCTTTCAGCGGCTCAATCAGCTTCAACTTCATTTTCGCGGGAAGCCCGCCGACGTTGTGATGCGACTTGATGACCTGCGAAGGCCCGCGCACCGAAACTGATTCGATGACGTCTGGATAAAGCGTCCCCTGAACCAGCCATTCGACTTCGCCTTCTTCTCTCTCGATTCGGCGCGCTTCTTCGTCGAACACCGCAATGAATTCGTTGCCAATAATTTTTCGTTTCGTCTCGGGATCGGTTACGCCAGCGAGTTTGCTGAGAAATCGTTCGGTCGCATCTACGGCAACGACTTGCAATCCTAACTTTTCGCGCAGGCTCTGCTGCACTTTTTCGAATTCGTTTTTGCGCAGAACTCCGTTATTCACGAATACGCTGGTCAGGCGCGACTGGTTCCCATTCCGCAATGCGCGGTCCACTAGCGTTGCCGCCACGGCGGAATCCACGCCGCCTGATAAACCGCAGATTGCGCGTCCCTCGCCGACCTGCTCTCGGACGGCCGCAACCGTCGCATCCACAAAATGCTGCGGCGTCCAGGTTGGCTGGGCGTGGCAAATGTTCAGGACGAAGTTGCGCAAGATTTCCGTGCCCAGCTTGGTGTGGCGGACTTCGGGATGAAACTGCACTGCAAACAGTTTCTTGCCGGCATTTTCAATGCTTGCCACGGCGGTTGGGGACTTCGCCACCAGCTTGAATCCTGCCGGAAGTTCGAGCGCTTCGTCACCGTGCGACATCCAGACTTCGAGTGATTTTGGAAGGCCCTGAAACAGCTCCGAATTCTCCAGCAATTCAACTTGCGCGTGGCCATATTCACGGTGCTTTGCGGCGCGTACTTTCCCGCCAAGCGTGTGCGCCATAAATTGCAGTCCGTAGCAAATCCCCAGCACGGGTAAGCCGAGCTCAAACACGCGTGGATCGGCGACCGGCGCATCTTTGTCATAGACGGAAGATGGCCCGCCGGAAAGAATGATTCCAAGCGGACAATGTTTGCGAATCTCTTCGATTTTCGTGTTACAGGGGAGGACAACGGAAAAGACGTTTTGCTCGCGAATCCGGCGGGCGATTAGCTGAGAATACTGCGCCCCAAAGTCCAGAACAACGATTGATTGGGTATCCACGGCTGAGTTTCTCAGATCGCGTCTGTGCTGTAAAGAGAAACGTCACCACAGGCGCGATTGAAAGTATTAGCAGACTGAAAAGGAGCGGCCCGCCGAAGCGGGCCAACTCTTGAGTTAGAGGCCGGCCTTTTCAGTCTGCTCCAACTGGTTCTGATCTGACGCCCTCATATTCAATTCGCAGGAAGCGGGGCATCGCTCAAAATCAGCTCGCTTGCGTCAATTGCTCCTTGCTCTAACACAGGCCGGCTTGGAGGTATGTCGCCCGGCTGAGCCAACTGCGCAAGTTCCTCGCCACGGATGATTGCCAGGCAAGCTGCAAGTCTGCCGACGTGAAGAGAGTCAACGACCGCAAAATACAACAGGGCGATCAGTAGTTCCACAAACAAGACTGACCGGGCGCCCACTGCGCCGGTCATACCCAGAACCGTGAGCCCCACCCCGCCAGCGGCAGCAAATACTGCACCATGCAAGCTTCCAAACAAAGTCAGGACGGCAAGGAATTGTCCCGGCTGCCTCCAAATCAAGCGTACTGTCGCGGCGATGGCAGCGAGCGCGTCCATCTGTTCGGCCATCGCGAACACGGCAGCCGTGGATAAGAGCCAGTTTAAAAGTGCCCAGGCCATGGCCGTGGTGATCAACAGAGCAAACCACAGGCGCGCCGCGTCTTCTCCAGAGGCTTTGCTCGATGCCCACACTGAGTTCGAAACCAGGACCGCGCCAACGACACAAACCGCTGCCGCCCATGTCACGGCGGCACGAAGAAAATTTAGTCCCGTCAGCGATGAAAAAACCCCGCGACCGAAATCTGTCCAGGATCGTGCGATTCCGAGTTCTTCAATCATCGCTTTCAGTGTTGCTGCCCGGCCAAGCGCTGCCAGTACTATCCACGCGATCGTCAGCAAAACTACTAGCAGGAGTGCCGCCTTGGTAAAGCGGAACTCGCTTCCGCCAAAGATTCGCCGCAGGGCATGCAATACCAACACAGGCTGGTGGGTTCCCAGCATCAGGCGATCCAGTGACTTCACCGGCAAGGTATCCATGTACTCTGCGAAAAACATCACGCCAAGAAACCACGTCGCTAGCGCAAAGCTCCAACGCCATGCGATCTCGGCAAATGAGATGGATGGGCAGCGAAAAATAAGACGGAAGCCTGCGGCAGCGGGCGATATGGAACTCATGCTGGAATATTGTAGCTGGCGCAGAACGTGTAGGGGCAGGTGCCTGCCCCTACATTTTAGATTCTAATTCTCGGTGGGTTGGGGGACACCTGGGGGACTGGGAGCTCTCGGCGCCTTGGGAGTAGGCGGTGACACCGGATTTCCTACTCCCTTGCGAATCTCGATGCTCCCGTGGTCATCCTTCAGCACGATTTGCGGACCGCCGCCATTTACTTTGCCGCTGGCGGTAGCTCGGTTGTCGCCGTTGTCAATTTTTACTTCGCTGAAGTCAGACTCGATCTCTCCATCGGGAGCTTGGGCATTGATCTCGAACCCTGACTTCGCCGGGAGGGAGATGCGAATGTCTCCGCGGCTGTTTTGTATGTCCAGATTTCCCAGCTTGTCTATATCAATTTCAACAGCTCCGTTTTCGTTTCTAAGCTGCAAATTGCTGGAAACCCCGTTCAGCCGGATGTCCTTCGACCGGGTACGCAGGTTCATTGGTCCTACAACGCTAGTGGCTTCCAAGTCGCCGGAATCAAGATTCAGATCGCCATTCAGCCGAGTGAAGTCCATATCCGTGCGGCTGGTTTTGAAGCTCACGGCGCGAGCGATGCGCGCCAGTCTTACGCTCTCCATAAAATCGCCGTCCAGGCGCACGGCGCCCTTCACATCTTCAATAGAAACGCTCTTGGCGCGTCCTTGAACCGTTACGTCGGAGGAGACCTGTGAAACTCGCGCCGAACTGCTGTTGAGGTTCAGCGTGACATTGCCATTCAAGTCGGTTACAGAAACGTCACCGTTCTGGTTTGTAACATCTGCATTTCCGTCGCGGCCCATGATGCTGATGTCACCGTGCCGAGTTGATAGGACTACCGAGGCCTTGCGAGGAATGGCAATATCCAAGTCGCTGCTAACCCAATGCTCGCCGGCGCCGCGTGTGTTCGCGTCGAGAGTAAGAGCCTCGCCACTGCTGGTGATTTTCGGCTGGGTAGATTTATTCCAGTTGTCTGCTTGTTCCTGCCGGTCTGCGTTGATGCGCTTGTGGACGGTCACATGGATTTGATTGTCATTGGACGCGGTCACGTTAATGGCCCCGCGCTCACTGCTCACACGCAGACTGCCGCCTGCGGGGAAGGCTTGTTGCATATCGTCGGTGTAATTGTAGGTATGTCCCCACCACGGGATGTCGGTGCCTTCAATGTGCATCTCGTCGCGGATCTCTTGCCAGTTCATGCGGTAGGCTTGGGTCGCGATGAGGCCAGCGACGACAAGAAAGACGACCAGTATTACGCCTCCGGCCCCAATGCCGGGGGCGCGCATTCCGGCGCGGTTCGCTTGCTGGTATTCCACCAGCTTGATGATTCCCCAGAGAATCAGCAACACCGGCCAGAAGTGCGAGAACCAATAGCCGAAACGGCTCCAGGAGATCACTCCCATGTTGCTGAGCAGGAAGCAAACTCCGAGGACAATCAGCACCACCGGTCCTGCGAACGACCGCCTGGGCCGAAGTGGAGGTAATGGAGGCGCGGGAGGCGGAGCCTGAACAGTGCTAGCCATTTTTCACCTCGCTGTTGACCTCGGTCGAAGCTTGCTGCGCGGGTGTTCCGGCATCGGGTGGACCAGGCAATGGCGCGGACGGCCCGCCAAGGTGGCCACTGCGTTCCATCAGTTTCAGAAGACCAATCACGAGCAGAATTACGGGCCACGTGCGGTCCCACCCAGGGCCGTGCAAATTATCAAGTAAAGAGAGCGCGCCAACTGTGATTAGAACAATTGGGCCAGTCATGCTGCGGTAGCGGCCTTCAGGTGCAAGCCTTCTTTTGGCAGACAACCATACCCCGAGAGCGATCAGGAAAACCGGCCAAATCCTATCCACTTCCAGGAACCAGACTCCTAAATTGTGCAATAGAAACAGCACTCCAAGCCCGATCAGGACTACGGCGCCGGTGGGTATCCCTCGGGCGAAATCGGGCCGTTCTCCCGGACTGAACATCGTTCCTAAACCCAGGGGATCTGGTGCAGGTTGGCCGGCCTGAATCGCTTTGGCCGACTTAATGGCGTCAATAAGCTGATAAAAATAGAACGCCGCGATGCTTAAGCCGAAGATGGTGCCTGCCGCGTCGGAACTAGCGTGACTGGCGCCTACGACCAGCAGGATAAAGACGATTAGGTGCGCTAATCCCTTGGCATACTGACCGCAGTAAACTGCGCCCACGCCAAAAGGAAAGAATCCGGCAAGAATTCCGGCGATTGGCGGATGCGGACCCGAGCCGATTGGCTGGGAAACTCTTGTTCCATAACTCTGACCCATGGCCGGCTGATAGGAAGTCTGTGGCGGGACCGTTCCACCCACTTTTTCCGCCAGACAGGTCTCGCAGTAAATCACGCCCATCACCGGGCGAGTGCAGTTGGTGCAGAGTGGTTTGCCGCAAGTGCGGCAATAAGCCGCTGCGGCAGTTTGCTGATGGTTTGCGCAGTTCATACGAACCTCCTGTACGTGGCCCCATTCACTACAGGTGGATCATTAGGAAGAGAAGCAAACACCGGCTGGTTCCCCTCCTGGCTGTAGTTGCGTTGCTGTTTCTGTTCGGGTTGCCCACTGGTATTGTCTTTGGTCTTATCTTTCCTGTCGTTGTTGTTCTGTTGTTCGGGCGGCGGTTGGGCAGGAGTTGTAGCCTGCTTGAACTGGCGCACCCGCGACTCGAATTCATACACGATACGGATGTTTTCGTAATACTTCACCACGCGGCCTTGAGTTTCGTAGTAAGTGCGGCGAATAGCGCTGGGCCGTAGGTCAACGTGGCGCAAATCGCTGAGCTTCACCCCGGACAATCCGAGGGTTACAGAAAGGGTGAAAAAGGCCATGCTGAAAGACATGGCAAAGCGCGGCTGGCGGGCAACGTTGATCACCGGGGAAGCAATTACTCTCGCCCATTCACTAACGCGATCCATCCACGAAGCTCGGCTCGGTCCGCCGTGCAGACGGACCGTACTCACGCCGGTCGTGCGCAGCAGAACGTTCATGACCAGATCTGACGGAGGCTCTACCTCCTCCAAAGACTTCAGCCAGCTTCGGCCCGCCTCAGCCTCTTGTAGCAATGGGCCGCATAGCTGACACTCGCGTCCATGCTCCTCAAAGGCTGTCAGCTTCTCACCTGCTAGAGTGCCGTCGATCGCCTGGCTTAACAGCGCGTCGAACTCTGAGCACTGCATCCGGTTGTTCTCTTTGCCTGCCATCACATTACCTGCCTATATGTACGTTGGAGAAGGCGCGCAAGTTCCGCTCGCCCCCGGTTAATCCTTGATTTCACAGTACCTTCGGGAACCTTTAGTACCGTAGCGATTTCGCGGTAGTCCATATCCTGTAAGTCCCGCAGAATCACTGACTCGCGCAGCTCAGGGGACAACTTCTGTAACGCCTGGTGAACGGCTTCTTTGGCCTCGCGGGTCTGGACTCGCGAATCAGGGGCGGGGCTGCGATCGGGAATGCGTTCGCTAAGGGCCATGGCATCCTCGTGATCAGAAGATGTGGTATCCAGCGAGTCGGTCATGCGTTCCTGCCGGGTCTTGCGGAAGTGGTCCACCAGCAGATTGCGGGTGACGGTTGTCACCCAGGTCATGAAAGCGCCGCGGTCCACGTCATACGAGTTCAGCGTGCGATACATCTTGATGAAGACCTCCTGGGTCAAATCATCGGCATCATTGCTCGACCCAGCGAACCGGTAGCAGATGTTGTAGATGCGCCGGTGATATCGCTGGACGATCTCCTCCCATGCGGCTGCGTCGCCCGAAATACAGCGACGGACCAGCAAAGCAGCCACATGGGCGTCTTCCAAGTTTCACTCCCCGGGATTCTTACGGAATGGGACAGCGCTATCTTAGCCGTCAGCCATCAGCTCTCAGCTATAAGTAACCAAGTTTAAGACCGGTTTTAGCCTGAAACGCTGACGGCTGATAGTTGCCTTTGAGACCAGCCCCAAAACCGTCTCGGTCAAAGATACGCGTAAGCAGCAGTAGAAGTTCAGCCCCTAACCAGAACGAGAAATTGTACATGTTGGGGCAGGGGCCCTCACCTGCCGGGGCTCGGGTGCCAGGAGCAGGTGGGGGCACCTTCCCCTACGTGTTCAGCTTCTCGGCGGGAAAAACCTATCAGCACCCGGAGCTGGAAATTGTGCGGGATGCCATCAATTCACGGCACACCGGGGGAACCATCAACTAGCAAGTGATTGAAAAGATTTGGCTGCCCCCCAGGGATTCGAACCCCGATATGCTGATCCAGAGTTATTGGGGTG
>WNGF01000187.1_pt1 | contig 122064 bp, 112 predicted proteins | sample 5400641 | NCBI WGS metagenome assembly WNGF01 (sample SAMN13153371, study PRJNA577476) | soil metagenome | isolation source: 80 cm soil or saprolite under grassland replicate 2 | place: USA:California | collected 2016-06-15 | reverse complement strand
GTCGAAGATCCGGCCACGCTCGGCCGGCAGCTCGATGGTGCGCAGGCGCTGCTTTGCGGCGGCCTCGTCGAGCGACGGCGCGTCCAGCACCTGGAGCACCACCAGGCGGCTGCAGATCGCCAGGAACGCCGCCATGGTCAGGGCCAGCACGACCAGCAGGCGCCGGGCGCTGTCACCGCGCCGGGGCCCGCGCCGCCGCGCGGCGGGCCGGCGCGGCGCCTGCCGGCGCGGCGCCTGCCGGCGCGCGCTCTGGGCTGTCCCGCGCCCCGCGGGCGCCCTTCGTCGCTGCCCTTGCTGCATCCCGTCGCTCCCCCGCTGCCGGCGGGGCCGTCGCGACCGCGACCCCGCGAACCGGTCAGGGTTCAGCCAGGTACTGCTTGAGCGGGAACGGGTCCTGCGGCCACGCCTGGGCGTCGCCTGAGGATCCGGCCCCCGGGGCGGCGGGGGAAGTCGCCGCCCCGGGGGAGGTCTCGTCGCCCGCCCGCGCACCGGGCCAGCGCGCCACCCGAGGCCGCCCGGCGGGCACCAGGTGCCGGCGGGCGGCCTCGCGGGCGATGCGGTCCGGCGACTTGAGCCGGTCGATCTCGGCCTGGAGGCTGGCGTAGCGGGTCTCCGCCTGGTGGCTGCCGCGCTGCAGCCCGGCGATGGTGAACGCCTGCTGGTTGACGCTGACGTTCAGCGACACCAGACCGAGCACCCCGGCCACCACCATCAGCGCGGCGAGCACGATGAACGGCAGTCGCGGCGCCCGGCGCGCCGGCGCGACCGCGCGCAGGCGGGAACGGGGCTCGTGAGCTGGGCGGGGACGATATGCGGAACCGGCGGCCGTGCTCATTGCTGCCCCCCTGCAGGTTCGCTCGACGGAAGCTTCTCGGCCGCGCGCAGCTTGGCGCTCTCCGCGCGCGGGTTGGCGGCCACCTCGTCCGCGCCCGGGGACTCCGGGCGGCGGGTGAGGATCGCCAGTCGTGGGGAGGTGGGGGGTACGGGGGGCGCGAGGGGATGCGGCGCCCCCTCGCGCCCGGTGGCGGCGGCCACGAAGGTGCGCTTGACGATGCGGTCCTCGAGCGAGTGGTAGGAGAGCACCACCACGCGCCCGCCCGGCGCGAGCAGCTCGACCGCCTGCGGCAGGGAGTCCGTCAGGGCGGTCAGCTCCCCGTTGACCTCGATGCGCAGCGCCTGGAACACGCGACGGGCCGGATGCGGCCCGCGGCGCCGTGCGGCGGCCGGGATGGCCGCCTTGATCAGGTCCACCAGCTCGCCGGTGGTGCGGATCGGGGCGCGGCGGCGGGCCTCGTCCACGAAGCGGGCGATCCTGGGGGCGAAGCGCTCCTCGCCGTACTCGCGGAAGACCCGGGTCAGCTCGGCACGCGGGTAGCTGTTGAGCACGTCTGCGGCGGTGCTGCCGCCGCTGGGGTCCATGCGCATGTCCAGCGGGACGTCGACGCGGTAGCTGAAGCCGCGCTCCGCCTCGTCGAACTGCAGCGACGACACGCCGAGGTCGTACAGCACCCCGTCGACCCGCTCGACGCCCAGCTCGGCGGCGACCTCGGCGAGCCCGGCGAAGGAGGCGGCGACGGTCAGCAGCCGCTGGGGAGCGTAGGCGGCAAGCCGCTCGCGCGCCAGCGCCAGCGCGGCCGGGTCGCGGTCGAGCCCGATGACCCGCCCGCTCGGGGCGCTCTCCCGCAGCAGCCGCTCGGCATGGCCGCCGAGCCCGAGGGTCGCGTCGACGTACACCCCGCCGGGCCGCGGCCGCAGCAGCTCCATGCACCGGTCGATCATGACCGGGAGGTGGCGGACGGCGGTCAACACCATCAGATCCCCAGCTCGGCGAGGTGGGCGGCGTTGGCGCTGTCGGAGTAGGCGGCCTGCGCGGTGGGCATGTAACTGCCCCATTCGCCCTTGTCCCAGATCTCGATGCGCGAGAGCTGGCCGACGATGACCACGTCCCTGGAGAGGCCGGCGTACTCGCGCAGAACCTGCGGGATCACCACGCGGCCCTGGCTGTCGGCGCTCTCCTGGCTGGCGCCGGCCACGAAGACGCGGACGAAGTCGCGGCTGGGGCGCTCGGTCAGGGGCAGGCTGCGGAGCTTGTTCGCGAAGGCCTCGAACTCGGCCAGCGGGAACACATAGAGGCATGGCTCGATGCCCTTGGTGAAGACCATGTCCTGCCCCAGCTCGTCACGGAACTTGCGCGGGAGGATCACGCGCCCCTTGGGGTCGAGAGAGTGGTCATAGGTGCCAATGAACATGGCGCCGACCCCTCCCCGCGAGTGCCCCCCAGAACGTCCCCCGCTCCTCCACTGCGCGCCACTTTACTCCACCAGGTATCCACCGTCAACGCACTTCAGGTCATTGCGAAAAACCAAAAATGGCGCTCTGAGCTGCGGAATTACATAATGGTATTTCGCAGGACCGAAGCAGACGGCGAACAACGCCGCCTCCACTTCACTCCACCGTCAGCGTGCTGGGCGCCCCCCTGCCTCCCCGGTCCGCGGCGCGCGGCGCGCGCTACGGCGTGCTGGACTGGGTGACCGCGGGGTCGGGGCGGCCGAGGCCTGCACCACCGCGGCCGCGTGGCTCCTGCGGCAGGACCTGCGGTGGCTGCGAGGTGGTCGGGCCGGGCTCGAGCGTGGTCGTGGTCGGCACCTCGACCGGATCGGGACGGAAGGGACTCTGGCCCTCCACCAACAGCTCGCGGTCGACCGAGAACGACGACTCCAGCGAGTGCACCGCGATCCGGTCCACGCCGATCGGGCGGCGGGTCAGCGGGTCGAAGTAGAGCACCTCGGCACCGTAGGGGACCGGCTGCCTGGACCGCAGCCCGTCCGGGCCCGCGCCGCCGACGGTCCCGGTGGTGAGCTCGCGGGTGCCGTTGGTGACCTGCGTGCCGAAGGCGTGCAGGTGGCCGTCGATCACCGTGGCGACGTGGCCGAGCGCGTAGGTGGCCAGGCGCGGGTCGTGCACCAGCAGCACGTCGACCGGCGGGATCTGGGTGTCGATCGCCCCGCCCACCGCGATGCTGCGCTCGTCCTTGAGCTTCTCGAAGTCATCGGTGCGGTAGCCGTTTCCGGGGCTGAAGGTCGGGTCACCGACGCCGAAGAAGCGGATCCCGCCGATCTGCGTCGCCGACCAGTCCAGCACGCGCGCGTTGCGGTTGGCGGCCACCGCCCGGACCACGTCGGGGCTGTCGTGGTTGCCCTTGACGAAAAGGTAGGGGACGTCGAACTCCCTCAGGCGCGCTGCTACGCTCGGCTCGAACGACAGCCCCCAGGTCCCCATATCGCCGGTGTCCACCACCGCGGCCACCTCGAACTGCTTGGCCAGCCGTTGGGCCAGGTCGAAGCCGGCGGGGTTCAGGTGGACGTCGGAGACGTGCAGGATCCGGATGGTGCCGCTGCCCAGGTCAGGGGTGGGCTGGCTGAGGGCGGTGTACGCCCTGGTCAGGTTCTGGCTGATCAGCGCCATCTGCTCGCGCAGGGTGTGGAGCCGCCGGAGCCCCGTGCGCACGTCGCCGATCAGGGTGGGCGCGTATTCCAGCGCTCCCTGGTACCGCGGGGCGCGAAAGGCGCTGATGTCGAAGGTCGCGAGCGACGGCGCCAGCAGCAGCGCGGTCGCCAGCACCCCGCCGGCGGCGCAGCGGGCCAGCCGGACCCAGGTGCGTCCCGGGAACAGCAGCACGCCCGCGGCCCCGCCGAGCACGCCGAGCGCGATCATCTTCAGGACGAACAGTGCCGCCGCCCGCCGCGCCTGCAGCTCGAGCGGGCGCAGGGTGGCGCCGAGCTCGTCCTGGCTGACCTGGGTGGAGCCCGGGCTGCGGTCGATGAGCCGGGCGAGCGCCTGGACGTCGACGTCGTCGAGGGTGGCGCGGAACTCCAGCGGGCCGAGGTGCGTGCGGGCCGAGACCGACCCGAACGGCGGCACCGCCAGCCGGCTCGAGCCCACCAGCGCCGGCCGGGCCGACAGCCGCAGTGTCGCCGGCCCGACGCGCGCGTCAAGGCGCGCCAGGAAGCCGACCGCGAGCAGCGCGCCCAGCACGCCGGCCAGTATCGGGAGCGCCCATGGCAGAACCCGGACCCAGAGCCGGCGGAGCCACGCGGGGAGGTGTGGAGCTGCCTGGCGGAGCCGCTCAGCGACGGCCCCGACCCGGCTCAGGCCGGGACCGCGTCCAGCTCGAGCCCCAGATAGGGGGCCCAGCCGGGCTCGATGTGGCCGACCGCGATCACGATCCACAGCGTCTCCTTGGGTGCTCGCGGCTCGCGGCGCAACCGGAGGCCCACCTCCTGGGGAAGCCGGTCCTCCTTGTGGCTGTTGCAGCGCCGGCACGCAGCGACCACGTTCTCCCAGATGTGACGCCCGCCCCGCGACCGCGGGACGACGTGGTCGACGTTCTCGGCCCGCTCGCCGCAGTACTGACAGGTGTGGTCGTCGCGAACGAACACCGCCCGCCGCGACAGCCCCGCACGCGCCCGGAACGGCACCCTTACAAAGTACCGTAACCGGATCACGCTCGGCGCCTGCAGTGCCAGACTGGCGCCGCGGACCAGCTTGGCGCCCGGGACGAGCACGTCGGCTTTCTCCTTGAGGACGAGCACCACGGCCCGCCGCACCGGCACGACGCAGATCGGCTGGTACGAGGCGTTCAGGACCAGTGCTCGCTCCACTCTCGGACTCCCGCTTTCAGCGATCACGAGACGTGCTCGCAGTATAACGGGACGTCATGTCGCAAGGCCGGCAGTAAGCACTAATGAGCGTCGTCCAGCCTGCGCAGCCTCGGCTCCGTCTCGACGCTCCGGGGCGAGGGGACGTCGGGGATGAACACGCGGAAGGAGCTGCCGCCGCCGCTGCGGTCGTCGACCCAGGCGCGGCCGCCGTGGAGCTCGGCGAAGCGGGCCACCAGCGACAGGCCGATGCCCACCCCGGGGGCGTGGGTGGGGGTGCCCGGGCCTTGGCGGAAGGGCTCGAACACGCTGTCGCGCAGCTCCGGCGGCACGCCGGTGCCGGCGTCCTCCACCACGATCTGCACGCCGTCGCCGTCGCGCCTGACCCGCACCCACACGGGGGTGTTCCGCGGCGTGTGCCTGGCCGCGTTGGCGAGCAGGTTCTCGACGATGCGCTCGACCTTCCCGCCGTCGAGCGAGATCACCACCTGGTCGACCTCGACGTTCAGGTCGCGCTCGTTGAGCAGGCGCCACTCCTCGGCGACCCGGCTGACCAGCCTGCCGACGTCGGTGGGCCGCCGCTTGGGGGCGACGATCCCACGGCTCAGCCGGTCCAGGTCGAGCAGGTCGGTGAGCAGCCGGTCCAGCTTGCGGGCGTTGCCCACCAGGCGCGCGAGCAGGTCGCCGATGTCCGCCTCGGCAAGGCTGGAGCCGGCGCGCTGCAGGGTGAGGGCGATGCCCACCACCGCGGCAAGGGGGGTGCGCAGCTCGTGGGAGACCGCGTCCAGGAAGGTGTTCTTCATCTCGTCCAGCGCGCGCAGCCGCTGCGCCGCCTCGCGCTCGCGCTCGAGCGCCTCCCTGGTGGTCTGCTCGATGCGCCTGGTCTCGCTGACGTCGAGGACCACGCCCTGCCAGAACAGCGGCTCGCCCGCGTCGCCGCGGATCAGCAGGCACTCGTCGCGCACCCAGACGACGCGGCCGTGGCGGTCGAAGACGCGGTACTCCATGCCGAACGGCTCGCCGGTCTGCTCGCAGCGGGCCTGCTCGGCGAGCACCTTGTCACGGTCGTCGGGATGCAGCAGCGAGCTCCAGAAGTTCGGCTGCGCGGCGCGCTCCGGCGGGTAGCCGAGCATCGGCTTGACGTGATGGTTGAGGTACATGCGGGCGCCGCCGAGGGCGAAGCGAACGGTGTAGACCACCGCCGGGATCTGCTCGATCAGCGTGCGGTAGCGCGCCTCCGCCTGGCGCAGTCGCTCCTCGGTGCGCTTGTGCTCCTCCACCTCCTGCCTGGCCCGGGCGTACATGGTGGCGTTCTGCAGCGCGATCGAGGCCAGCTCGCCGAAACGGCTGGCCTGTTCGATCTCGGCCTCGCTGAAGCGGCGGCCCAGCTCGGAGAAGGCCAGGCCGACGACGCCCGTCACCTCGCCGTCGGAGAGCAGCGGCACGCCCAGCGAGGCGTGGAACAGGCCACGCGGGATCGACCTCACCCGGCCGCTCCAGCTGTCGTAGTCGGCAACCGCCACCGGGCCACCGCGCTCCCACACCTCGCCGGAGAGGCCCTCGCCCCTGACCATGCGCAGGCCCACGAAGCCCGTGAACGCGCCAACGCCCACCCGCAGGACCATGTGGTCGCTGTCGGGCTCGATCAGGCAGATATAGCCGTGCGAGGTCCCCACCACCTGGGCGGCCCGCGCCACGATCTGCTCCAGTAGACCGCTCGCCTCCATGTGCTCGCTGAGCGCCAGGGAGGTCTCCTGCAGTGCGGCCAGGTACTTGTCGTCCTCGAGCTGGACCTGCGGCTCTCCGCCGAAGCCCTCCAGGTCCATCAGACGTGCCTCCCGAGCACGCCGTCGCGAACGTCGCTCACGTCGTCCTCCGCCTCGCTTCCGCTTCCCCTGGTCAGCAACCGGCCTCGAGCGATTGAAACGTACCGCATCAGGTCCTGTAGAGCGCGTGGTGCCAGAGATCCGCCAAGGTCTCGACCGTCACGTCCCGATCGAGCGGCTCCCGGCGCACCACCCGCAGGAACAGGGTCTGCTCCGCCATGGCGGCCAGGGCGACGGCGGCGGTGAAGGCATCGACCGGCCGGGCAACGCCCTGGGCCTGGGCGCGCTCCACGTTACGGGCGATGCGATCGACGAACTGGCCCCGGACCTCGTCGAGGACCCTGGCAAGCTCGGGGTCGTGAGCGGCGGCCTCGGTCCACAGCGCCACCATGTCGGCGTTGCGGTCGTAGAGGTCGGCGAGACCGCCGAGCACCTGGGTCAGGCTCGCCCGCACGTCGCCGGCGCGCCAGGGCTGGCTGGCCAGCTCTTCGAGCGTGGCGGCGTGCTCGCGCATCAGCGCCGCCAGCACCGCCTGCTTGTTGCGAAAATAGGCATAGAAGGTGCCGTGGCCGACGCCCGCCCTGGTCACAATGTCCTCGACCCGCGCCCTGGCATAGCCCAGCTCGGCGAAGGCTCGCCGGGCGGCGGCCAGCAGCTTCGCTCTCGTCTCGTACGCTTGCCCCACCGGGCAAGCTTAACCGCTCCTGCCGACGGAACCTTCCCGCAGGGTACGGTGTATCCGGTTCCGCTGGCCCTGAGGAATCGTGCTTGTTGTCCGACCCTTCTAGAATCGAAGGCCAGGAGTTTCAGGAAAGGAGCCAGCCCGGTGGCCACCACCCGGCCAGACATCGGCGGCATGGACGCCCTCGCCGCCACCTTCGCGAAGATCCGGGCCAATATCCAGCGCGTCATCGAGGGCAAGCCGGAGGTCGTGCGGCTTGGCCTGATCGCCTTGCTGGCGGAGGGGCACGTGCTCATCGAGGACGTGCCCGGCGTCGGCAAGACCATGCTGGCAAAGGCACTCGCCCGCTCGATCGACTGCTCGGTGCGCCGCATCCAGTTCACCCCCGACCTGCTGCCCTCCGACGTCACCGGGGTGAGCGTCTACAACCAGGAGCGGGGCGATTTCGAGTTCAAGCCCGGGGCGATCTTCGCCAACATCGTGGTCGGCGACGAGATCAACCGCGCCTCCCCCAAGACCCAGGCGGCGCTGCTCGAGTCCATGGAGGAGCGGCAGGTGACCATGGACGGGGTCACCTACCAGCTCGGCGTCCCCTTCATGGTGATCGCGACCCAGAACCCGATCGAGCACGAGGGCACCTATCCCCTGCCCGAGGCGCAGCGCGACCGCTTCATGCTCCAGCTGGCGATCGGCTACCCCACCCGCCAGGCCGAGGTCGACATCCTCAACACGCACGGCCAGACCTCCCGGCTGAACGACATCTCCCCGGTGGCCGACGCGCCCACCGTGGGCGCGATGATCGAGAGCTGCCGGACCGTGCACGTGGCCGACAGCCTCAAGAACTACATCGTCGACCTGGTGCGGGCCACGCGCGACCATGGCGACCTCGCCCTCGGCGCCAGCCCCCGCGCCGCCCTGTCGCTGCTGCGCGCGTGCCGCGCCTCGGCCGCCGCGGAGGGGCGCGACTACGTCGTGCCCGACGACATCAAGGAGCTGGTGGTCCCCGTGCTGGCCCACCGGCTCATCCCCTCGCCCGAGGCACAGATGATCGGCCGCAACGGCGACGACGTCCTCGCCGACATCGTGGAGTTCGTGCCCATCCCGATCCGCGGCCGGGGCCAGGGCTGACCGTGCGCGTGCTCACCCCGCGCGCCCTCGGCTTCGGCGCCGCTGGACTCGCCCTGTACCTGGCGGGGCGGTTCACCGGCACCTCCGAGCTGTACATGCTCGCGGTGGCCGCGCTGCTGCTGCCCGTCGGTGGCTTCCTGATCGTTCGCTGGGGCACCTTCCGGCTGGCCTGCACCCGCTCCCTGCGCCCGGTGCGCACCTCGGTCGGCGGCCGCATCGCGGTCACCGTCCGCCTGCGCAACCTGGGCCGGCTCGAGACCGGCGTGCTGCTGCTGGAGGACCGCATCCCCTATCAGCTCGGCCCGCCCGCCCGCTTCGTGGTGCCCGGCATCGGCGGCGACGACCGCGAGCTGCTCAACTACGACCTCGCCGCGGGCGCGCGCGGGCGCTACCAGATCGGCCCGCTGCTGGTGCGCCTCTCCGACCCCTTCGGGCTCGCCCAGGTCACCTCCGAGCTGGCCGGCACCTCCGAGGTGGTCATCCACCCCCGGGTGGAGGCGCTGTCGCCGCCGTCGCTCGGCGGCGAGCTGGCCAGCGCCTCGACCACCCGGGTGCGCCACCTGTTCAGCCAGGGCGACGAGTTCTACACCACCCGCGACTACCGGGACGGCGACGACCTGCGCAAGGTCCACTGGCGCTCGTCCGCCAAGCGGGGCCAGCTCATGATCCGCCAGGAGGAGCGGCCCTGGCAGGCGCGCGCCCTGATCGCGCTCGACCTGCGCCGCGGCGCCCACCGGGGCCAGGGCGGCCAGGCCTCGTTCGAGCGGATGGTCTCCATGGCCGCCTCGATCGCCGTGCGGCTCGGAGCCAGCGGCTACGAGCTCGCCCTGATCACCGACGACGGGCGGCAGGTCCGCCCGGTCAACGTCGGCGACCAGGCCACCGACGTGCTCGACTTCCTGGCCAGCGTGGAGTCGAGCCGCTCGACGTCGCTGGTGCCGCTGGCCGACCGGCTCGGCCGCACGACCGGCGAGGGCCTGCTGATCGGCCTGCTGACCGTGCCGAGCGCCGAGGAGGCGGCCGCGCTCGCCCGCTGCCGGCTCGGCTTCGCCGGCGCGCTCGGGCTGCTGCTACGCACCGACACCTGGGTGGGCCTGGCCAGCCGGGAGGTCGCCGCGGCCGAGGCGCAGGCCGCCGGCATCGCCACGCTGCTGGACCGGGCCGGCTGGAGGACCGCGACCATCACCCGCAACGACCGACTGGACGAGCCGTGGCAACGATTGACCGCACCGTCGGGACGCGCAGCACGGACTACGCACAGGCCCTTGCGCTAGCGGCCCTGCTGGCGGGCGCCTCGCTCTCGCTCAGCCGGCTCTACGTGGGGCCCGGCTGGGTGCTACCGGTCTGGCTCAGCATGGCCTGCGCGCTGGGCCTGGCGGCGCTGCTGCGGCGGCTGGGCGTCGGGCAGCTGCTGTCGCTGCTCGCCATGGTCGCCGGGTTCGTGGTCGTGACCGGCATCCTGCTGTTCCCGGGCACCCTCATCCTGGTGGTCCCGACCCCCCAGACGCTGACCGCGATGTGGCAGGCCAGCCAGGACGCCCTGCGCGGGATCAGCGAGCAGGCCGCGCCGGTCAGGGTGACCCAGGAGTTCGTCTTCCTCACCTCCGCCGGCACCTGGGCGGTGACCACCGCCGCCGACGGGCTGGCGTTCCGCGCCAGGCAGCCGCTGCTCGCGCTGGTGCCGGTGCTCGGCCTGTTCGTCTTCCCGGCCTTCATCCGCGACTCCAGCCCCGCCTGGTACGCGGCCTGGTTCCTGCTCGGCGGCGCCGGGCTGCTGCTGTTCGAGAGCCGCGCCCGGCTGGCCACCTGGGGCCGCTGGGTGTCCAGCCCGAGCGCCCGGCCGGGCGCCGGCTGGCGCCTGCCGCTGACCCGCGCCGCCTCCACCGGTCGCTGGATGCTGGCGGTGGCGGGGCTGCTCGCGCTGGCCCTGGCGTCGACGCTGCCCGGCTACGGGCAGGGACCGCTGCTCGACTACCGCTCCGGTCCGGCGGTGGGCGACTCCATCTCGATCAACCCGTTCGTGTCGCTGCGCACCAGGCTCAACTCGGACCGGAACATCCCCATGTTCGAGGTGGAGGCCAGCGGGTCGAGCTACTGGCGCCTGCTCACGCTGGACCGCTTCGACGGCACCACCTTCACGGCGTCGAGCCCAACCCAGGTCCTGCCGTTCAGCGGCGACACCGGCCCGGACCAGGACGCCGGCGCGCCGACCGCGGAGATCACCCAGCGCTTCACCATCCGGCAGCTCGGCGGCCCATCGGTGTACCTGCCGGCGGCGCCGGCACCGGTATCGGTGCGCGCCGGCCGCCGTGTCTACCAGAGCCCGCGCAACCGCGACCTGACCCTGCAGCAGCGGCTGCGGCCCGGGCTCAGCTACACGGTGGTCTCACGGGTGCTCAAGCCGACCGCGGTCCAGCTCGCCGGGCCAAAGGACTACACCGGCGTCGTGGGCATCGGGTCCTACCTGGACACCTCCAGCGTCGACGCGGAGGTCAGGCGGCTGGCCCTGTCGAAGGTGGAGGGCAGGGAGACCCCCTTCGACAAGGCCCTGGCGATCCAGGACTACCTGCGCAGCTCGGCCTTCAAGTACAACCTCGACGTCCCGATGCTGTCGACCGGCGGCAACCAGCTCCGGCGCTTCCTGCTGAGCGTGCGCGAGGGCTATTGCGAGCAGTTCGCGGCGGCGATGGCGATGATGGCGCGGATCGTGGGGATCCCCGCGCGGGTGGCGGTCGGCTTCACCCCGGGCGTGCCGCAGGGCGAGCGCTTCGAGGTCGGCTCCAAGGACGCGCACGCCTGGCCGGAGCTGTACTTCCCGGGGGTCGGCTGGGTGCGCTTCGAGCCGACCCCGCGCGGCGACGGCCAGGTGGACGTGCCGGGCTACACCAGCGGGACGGGCCGGCTGACGACCCCGAGCACGACCCCGCCCGCCGGCTCGACGCCGGGTGGGTCGACCCAGAGCACGACCCCGGGCGGGAGCGAGCAGCTCCAGCGGCAGAATGAGGAGCCAGGCGCGGCGATCGGCTCGTCCCAGAGCGGCGGGCAGCGGGCGGCGCGGCGCGGCCTGATCGCCGCGGTCGTGCTGCTGGTGCTGCTGGCGCTGGTGCCCGCCACCAAGCTCGGCCGCAACCTGATGGCCAGGCGGCAGGCGAGCAGGCGGCCGCGGGACGTGGTCGCCGAGGCGTACAAGGAGCTGACCGGCTGGGCCGGCGACGCCGGCATCGGCCGCCGCGCCGCGGAGACGCCGCACGCCTATGCCCGGCGGATGAGCGGCGAGTTCGAGGATGACGCGAGCCCGCTGGCTGACCTGACGGAGCTGTACGTGAGCGCCGAGTACGCCCGCGACGGCCCCGACGGCGAGCAGGCGCATCAGGCCTGGCGGCTGGCCCGGGCCGCCCGGTCGCGGCTGGCCCCCCGGCTCGGCTGGCGCCGCCGCGTCGGCGCGGTGCTCAGTCCACGTAGCCTGGTCAGCGGCCAGCGCGGCCTCTAGACGCACACGATGACCTCCGATCGAGAGCTGAGGTCTCGTGCGCGTCAGCAGCCGGAGCGGCAGGGCGGCTCCGGGGTGCCCGCCTCGGCCAGGGCGGCGCGGACGGCCCGTGCCGGGGAGCGGCTGCCGCCGGCGCGCCAGGAGTCGAGGTAGGGCCATGGGTACACGATGCCGCGGCGCACCCACCAGATCCCCGGACGGGTCGGCCAGGAGATACCGAAGTGCAGGTGGGTGGGGGTGGTGCCGGCGTCGCCGGAGTTGTCGATCAGGCCGAGGAGCTGCCCAGCCCGCACCCGCGCGCCAGGGGCGATGCCGCTGGCCACCCGCTCCAGGTGCGAGCCGTAGTAGCGCACCCCGTCGGTGCCCACGATCGCCACCGAGCGGCCGCCGCGGTCGGCGCCCCGGTTGCTGGACGGATCCCAGCGGTCGACCCGGGCGACCTCGGTCACCGTGCCGTCGGTCGGCGCCACGAAGCGGCAGCCACGCCCGGTGAAGATGTCGGTGGCCGGGTAGTCGTGGTGGAAGTGCCCGTAGCTGGCCTTGCAGCTCGCCGACGGCTGCACCGGGAAGACGTAGCGCGCCGGCGTGTGGGCCGCGGTCGAGGTGGACGTGCCCGCCGCCCCGGTCCCGCCCGCCGCGCCGGAGCCCGGGGCCGAGCCGCTCCGCTGCCCCGAGCAGGCGCCGCCCGCGAGCACCAGCACGAGCGCGATCAGCGGCGCCCCAATGAGCGCTCGGGTGGGCGCCAGACCCGCTCGGCGAGTCACCTGGACAGCTACCTCCTCCAGCCACCGCGGAGCCGTGGCAACGGGCCCGATCCTAGCGGCTCGAGGCCATGCCTGCCGACTTGACCCGAACGTTCGTTCGCAGCACAGTGACGTCCATGGGAAAGGTCGAGCAGCCGCGGCCAACCGGTGAGGTCGTGGTCGGCGGCCTGCCGATCGACGCGGCCGACGCCGACAGCCTCCACATCCTCCACGCCGACCTCGACGCCTTCTACGCCAGCGTGGAGGTGCTGAAGGATCCCAGCCTGCGTGGCAGGCCGCTGCTGGTCGGCGGCACCGGCGGCCGCGGCGTGGTCACCAGCGCCTCCTACCAGGCGCGCGCCTACGGCTGTCGCAGCGCCATGCCGATGGCGCAGGCGCGGCGGCTGTGCCCGCAGGCGACGGCCATCCCGCCGGACTTCGCCACCTACCGCCGCTACTCCAAGCGGGTGATGCAGGTCTTCAACAGCGTCACGCCGCTGGTCGAGCCGCTCGCCCTCGACGAGGCGTTCCTCGACGTGCGCGGCGCGCGACGGCTGCTCGGCGGCACCGTCGAGATCGCCCGGTCGCTGCGCGCGCGGGTGCTGGACGACACCGGGCTCACCGTGACCGTCGGCGTGGCCGGCAACAAGTTCCTGGCCAAGCTGGCCTCCACCCGGGGCAAGCCCGACGGGCTGTTCGTGGTGCCGCCGAGCCGCACCCTCGAGTTCCTCCACCCGCTGCCGGCGGCGGCGCTGTGGGGAGTCGGCCCGGCCGCCGTCGCCACCCTGGCCCGCTATGGCCTGCGCACCGTCGGTGAGGTCGCGCGGACCCCGCGGGACACCCTGGAGCGGGTGCTCGGCCAGGGTTCCGGAGCGCAGATCGCCGAGCTCGCCTGGGGCCGCGACGCCCGCCCGGTGGTGCCGTTCGAGGCGGCCAAGTCGGTGGGCTCCGAGGAGACCTTCGCCAGCGACCTCGACGATCCCGAGCAGCTCGCGCGCGAGGTGCTGCGCTGCGCGGTGCGGGTGGGGCGCCGGCTGCGCGAGTCCGGCCTGGCGGGCCGCACGGTGACCCTCAAGCTCCGCTTCGCCGACTTCCGCACCATCACCCGCTCGCGCACCCTTCCGACCGCCAGTGACAACGACACCGAGATCTACGAGGTCGCCCGCGACCTGCTCGCCAGGCTCCGGCTCGGCCGGATGCCAGTGCGGCTGGTCGGGGTGAGCATGTCGAACCTGGCCGGCGAGGGCGCGCCGCTGCAGCTGCGCCTGGGGGAGGATGGCGCCGCCTGGGCCGCCGCGGTGCGGGCGGCCGACGCGGTCCGCGCCCGCTTCGGCGAAGGCGCCGTCGACCGCGCCTCGCTCGCGGACGAGCGCCCCGGCGAGGCGTTCGAGCAGGCCCGCGACGCCCCCCGGCTGCGCCGCGAGCGCCTGATCGACCCCTGAGCGGTGCGCGTCAAGGATCCCGGGACCGCGGTGATACGCTCCCGTCCTCATGCAGTCTCCGCAGAGCAGCGCACGCGTGCGGTACGAGGTTCAAGATCGGCTCGGGCTGATCACCTTGGCCCGGCCCGAGAAGCTGAACGCCATGGACCGGCAGGCCTTCCGGGAGCTGGAGGAGTCCGCCGCGCGGGCGGCGGCCGACCCCGAGGTCAGGGCGGTGCTGGTGACGGGCGAGGGTCGCGCCTTCTCGTCCGGGCTCGACGTGGCGGAGCTCGGCGGCGAGCCCGACCTCCAGCATGCCGACGGGATCGTCGCCGACATGCAGCGTGCCATCAGCGCCCTCGAGGGCATGCCGAAACCGGTGGTGGCCGCCGTCAACGGCCTGGCGATGGGCGGGGGCCTGCAGCTGGCGATCGCCTGCGACCTGCGCCTGGCGAGCGAGCAGGCGCGGTTCGCCGCGCTCGAGATGCGCTGGGCGATCGTGCCCGACCTGGGCGGCACCGAGCGCCTGCCGCGGCTGATCGGGCTCGGCCGGGCCAAGGAGATGATCCTCACCGGACGTCCGGTGATGGCCGCCGAGGCTGAGCGCATCGGCCTGGTCAGCCGGGTGGTGCCGGCGGAGCGGCTGGCGGGCGAGGCGGCCGAGCTGGCGAGCGGGCTGGCGGCCGGGCCGACGCTCGCGCTGGGCCTGGCCAAGCAGGCGCTGAACAAGGCGTTCGAGCGCTCCACCGCCGAGGGGATGGCGGCCGCCAAGCGCGCGCAGCGGCGCACCTTCGCCTCGGCCGACCACGCCGAGGCGCGGGCCGCCTTCGCCGAGCGCCGCCCGCCGCGCTTCAGCGGCCGCTGACCTCCCACAACGGCCGCCACCAGCCGGGCCTGGCTGCGACCGGGCGGCGCACTCCTGTCGGGCTGGCCGCGTCCCTCGGCCGCATCGGCCAAATTTGGCCGCTGGGCTGTTGTTGGTGGGGGAATGGCCCGGGTAAACTCGCGTTGCCACCATCGGTACGTCCGGGCGGAGCCTCCATATGCCCCTGTCCGACCACGAGCAGCGCATCCTGGCCGAGATCGAACGGCGCCTGCTCGAAGAAGACCCGAAGTTCGCCCAACAGGTTGGGTCGTCCTTCCAGGTCCATCTGGCCAGGCGACTCAAGCTTGCGGCCGTGGGCTTCGTTCTGGGCCTGGTGGTCCTAGTTGTTGGGTTTGTTCAAAGCGTTGCTTTGGGCGTTGCCGGGTTCATCGTCATGCTCATCGCGATCTTTGAGTTCGTCCGCACGCTGCGCCGGCGGGCGGCCATCAACCGTCCGGCAGCCGGCCAGACACCCCCACGACCACGCTCCGGAAAGGGCGGGCTCGAGTCGTGGTGGGCGAGGATGAACGAGCGCTGGCGCCAGCGCTGGGAGGAGCGTGGCGGCGGAGGGCCTCCCGGAGGCTAGCTGCCTGGCTGCCTCAAGGGCTGCGTTCGGACGGCACCCGCTCCCCGTCCGCCTTTCCCTCACCGTCCAGCCTGGGGAAGGTGCCGGTCGGCACCTCGACCACGGCCATCTCCGCCGCCGACTCCGAAGGTGCCTTCCTGGAGGCGAGCGCCTCCAGCGCGACGGCCTCGCCGACGTCATGGCCGGCCCGCTCCGACAGCAGCCAGCGGACCTCGAGCAGATCACAGTACGCCTGGATCGGGTCGGCGGTCGGTCCCAGCGCCGGCGCCGCCTTGGCGACCCCAGGGCGGAAGCACTCGGCCAGCCAGCGATCGCCGATCACCTCGTCGGCCGCCGAGCCCGGTCGCTCACGCTCGAGCCTGGCCTGGTAGGCGCGCAGGTCGTTGAGGAGCACGGTGGCCTGCCCCTCCCCCACGTGGAGCCCGGTGAGCTGCCGGAGCTGCTCGGCGTGGAAGCGGCGGTTGGCCACCGCCACCTTGAGGCGCAGCCGGCTGCGGTCCCGGCCCACCGGCTCGAGCTCCAGCTCGTCGACGGCGAAGCCGAGCTCGTTCAGCCGCCGCACCCGCCCGGCCACCTTGTAGCGCTCGTCCAGGCCGAACGTCTCCTGAACGGTCAGCTCGTCCCAGAGCTGCCGGTAGCGGCCGGCCGCGCTCTGCGCCGCGGCCAGGTGCTCGTCGATCTCGTCGGCGGAGGCGCCCAGCGCCACCGCCAGGTCGAGCAGGTCGCCGGCCACGTTGTCGACCAGGATCTCCAGGTCGAGCTCGCGCTGCCCGTGGGAGAGCCGCGGGTGCACCTCACTGGTCTCGGCGTCCACCAGGAACGCCTGCAGCACCTGGCCGTCCCGCCGGAACAGCGTGTTGGCGAGCGAGCAGTCACCCCAGAACACGCCGGCGCGGTGCAGGTCCACCAGCAGGCTCGCCATGGCGTCGAGCAGCCGCTCGCGGTGCTTACCGCCCCGCGACAGCCGCTGGAACAGCCGCCGGTACTGCCACGAGTGGGCCAGGAACTCCGTGACCAGGATCGAGTTGCCGGTCGACGGCTGCTCGACCAGGCCCACCGCTTCCACCGCGGGCAGCTCGCGCGCCTGGAGGTCCCGCAGCACGCCGTACTCCCTGGCCGCCGTGCGGGTCGGCAGCTCCTTCAGCGCGTAGAGCACGCCGTCGGCCTGCACGAAGCGGACTGTGTGGCGGCTCGGGCCGACCTGGAGCTCGCGCAGGTCGACGGTGTCCGGCCGCCAGGTTTCCAGCGGCTCGAGCCAGGGGAGGGTGAGCAGGCCGGGCGACGCCCTGCGCAGCCGTATCGAGAGGTCGGCCATGGCAGACTCGATGGTAGGCGCTGGCGCCCTTCCCACGCCCGGTCCACCGGCCACACGAAAAGATTGCTTCCCCCCACGGCCAGATCGAGCCAGAATCGTCACCTTTGAAGGGGACACTAGACGGACACGAGACATCATCGCGAAAGGAGCCTATCCTCGCGTGGTCATGCTCGAAGCGATCAGACAGCCCAGCGATCTGCGACGGCTCAGCGGCGACCAGCTGGTGGAGCTCGCCGCGGAGATTCGGGACTTCCTCGTCCGGGCGTGCGCGCCCCACGGCGGCCACCTGGGACCCAACCTCGGCGTCGTCGAGCTCACCATCGCGCTGCACCGGGCCTTCGACTCACCGGTGGACCGGATCGTCTGGGACACGGGCCATCAGGCCTACGTGCACAAGATCCTCACCGGGCGGCAGGCCGACTTCGCCACCCTGCGGACCATGGGCGGCCTCTCCGGCTACCCCTCGCGCAGCGAGAGCCCGCACGACGTGATCGAGAACTCCCACGCCTCCACCGCGCTCGGCTACGCCCTCGGCCTGGCAGAGGGGCGCCGCGCGGGCCGAGGCAAGGGCCGCGTGGTGGCGGTGGTGGGTGACGGCTCGCTCACCGGGGGCGTCGCACTGGAGGCGCTCAACCTCATCGGCGAGCGCAAGCCCGACATGCTGGTGATCCTCAACGACAACGGCCGCTCCTACCAGCCGACGGTCGGCGGGCTTGCCGGCCACCTTGCCCCCTTGCGGCTGCATCCTGGTTACGAGGCATTCAAGAAGGGCGTCGAGGCGGCCCTCGGAGGCGTGCCGCTGGTCGGCGAGGGCATGCTCGAGGCGGCCAAGCGCGTGAAGGAGGGCGCCAAGGCGATGGTCGTCACGCGGGTGGTCTTCGAGGACCTCGGCTGGCAGTACGCGGGCCCGGTCGACGGCCACGACATCGCCGCGCTGGAGCGGGCGCTGGACCACGTCAAGCGCGTCCCCGGCCCGGTGATGCTGCACGTGATCACCGACAAGGGCCGCGGCTACGCGCCGTCCGAGCAGCACGAGGAGGAGAAGCACCACTCGGTGCACCCGTTCGACCCGGCCACCGGCAAGGCGCTGCCCAAATCAGGTGACGAGGTTCCCTTCACAGAGGTGTTCGGGCAGGCCCTGCTGGAGGAGGCGCGCCGCCACCCCGAGCTGGTGGCCATCTCCGCGGCGATGCTGAGCCCGACCAAGCTGACCATCATGGCGCGCGAGTTCCCCGAGCGCGTCTACGACGTCGGCATCGCCGAGCAGGTGGGGGTCACCATGGCCGCCGGCATGGCCATGCGCGGCCTGCGCCCGGTGTGCGCCATCTACTCGACCTTCCTGCAGCGCGCCTTCGACCAGCTGGTGATGGACGTCAGCCTGCACAAGCTGCCGGTTATCTTCGCCATCGACCGCGCCGGCATCACCGGCGACGACGGGCCCTCGCACCACGGCGTCTTCGACCTCACCTACCTGCGGCAGATCCCGGGCATGGTGATCGCCTCGCCGCGGGACGGGAACGAGCTGCGCCGCGCGCTGGCGACCGCGCTGTCCTACAGCGGCGGCCCCTTCGCGATCCGCTTCCCCAAGGCCACCACGCCGAGGACCGACCTCTCCGAGCCGGTGCGCCGGCTGCGGGTCGGCACCTGGGAGGTGCGCTCGCGCGGCTCGGACGTGCTGCTGCTCGGCCTCGGCAAGCTGCACGGCGCCTGCGAGGAGGCGGCACGCATGCTGCGGCAGGAGGGCATCAGCGTCACCCTGGTCGACCCGCGCTGGGTCAAGCCGCTCGACCAGCGGCTGGCCTCCGTGGCCGCCTCCCACCGGCTGGTGGTCACGGTCGAGGACAACGTGCTCGCGGGCGGCTTCGGCGCCGCCGTCGCCGAGGTGCTGGCCGACGAGGAGGTCCACACTCCCCTGCTGCGCCTCGGCCTGCCCGACCAGTTCCTGCAGCACGGCAAGCGCGACACGCTGCTCGCCGAGCTCGGCCTGGACGCCGTCGGGGTGGCCGAGCGCGTGAGGAAGCGCCTACATCGCCTCGAGGAGCAGGGAGGCTAGCCGACCGGGGCGGCTGGCAACGGTCAGCCGCCCCGGTGCCCGAAGTTCATCCCCGCGAACATCGCCTCGGTCCGCTCCATCGCCTTGACCACGTCGCCGAGGTCCTGACCGACGTCGGTGTCGGTCTGGGGGAACAGATACTGGTTCAGCGGCTCGTTCGAGCCGACCTGCAGCCCGTATTCGTTCATGTACTCGCCAATGGCGAACTCCCAGGTGAACAGGGCCGGCCCATCCTCGGCCACGGGGACGTGCAGCCAGTAGGTCAGGTAGCGGTTGCGGGACAGGGCGAAGGTCCTGACGCCGTCGCGCCGTTGCTGGGCGAGACGAAAGCCCACCAGCTTGAGATCGTCGTCGAAGGCCATCGGCGGGGGCGCTCCTTCTCGGCGGGTCCACCGGTCGGTATCGTGCCAGCGTAGAATCACCTGCTGTCCGGTGATGCTACCGCCGGAGACCGACCGCACCTGGGACCGCACGTGGCCAAGCACTCCACCGACGTCGATCGTCTCGTCGGCCGCAGCCTCGGCCGCCGCCGCTATGCAGTGGTCGCGCGCATCGCCCAGGGCGGGATGGCCACGGTTTACCGGGCCCACGACCGCCAGCTCGACCGCGTGGTCGCCGTCAAGGTGCCGCGACCCGAGTTCGTCCGCGACCGCGCCTTCTGCGAGCAGTTCCGGCGCGAGGCACGCGCCGCCGCCCGGCTCGCCCACCCCAACGTGGTGGCGGTGCACGACTCCGGTGAGGAGCGCGGGCTGCCCTGGATCGTGATGGAGTACGTCGACGGGCAGACCCTGCGTGCCCTGCTGGAGGCGCGCGGGCGGCTCGACCTCGAGACCACCGCCGAGCTGCTCGGCGAGGTGGCCGACGCGCTCGACCACGCCCACCGCCACGGCATCGCCCACCTCGACGTGAAGCCGGAGAACGTGCTGATCACCAGCGACTCGGTCAAGGTGGCCGATTTCGGGCTGGCGCGGGCGGCGCAGGGCGCCCGCGACCACGCGCTGGCGGGGACCGCCCAGTACTGCGCGCCGGAGGTGCTCCGCGGCGGCGCGGTCGACGGTCGCGCCGACGTCTACTCCCTGGGGGTTCTCGCCTACGAGTGCCTGACCGGCCACGCGCCATTCGGCGGGGCCGACGTCGGCCAGGTCGCGTGGCGGGTGCTCCACAGCCGCGTGCCCGGCCCGTCGCGCTCGGTGCCCGGCCTCCCGCAGGCGGCCGACGCCGCCGTCTGGCGGGCCACCGAGCCGGACCCGGCGCGCCGCTTCGCGCGCGCCTCGGAGCTGGCCGCCGCCATCGGAGCGCCCCGCCGCCGGGTCGACCAGGTCCTGCTGGCCAGTTCGTCGCCGGCGGCGCAGGTACCCTCCAGCCTCGACACCACGGTCGTGGCGGCGCCCGCTCCCGCGACGGAGACGCGCGTGAACGCCCTCGACGGCGCCCCCACCTCCGCGGGGTGGCACGCCCCGCCGCCCCGGCCGACCACCGGGCATGCGCCCAGGCCCAGGCCCCGGCCCGCACGGTCCCCACGGCAGCGCCGGCGGCGCGGCGGCGGCGGCTGGATCGTCCTGGTGCTGCTGCTGGCCGTGCTGCTCTCGGGTGGGGCGCTGCTGTGGAACAACGTGGTGGTGCCGGCCGCGCCCGCTCCCAACCTGGTCGGCCAGGAGCTCGACCGCGCCAAGGGCACGCTGCGGCTGCAGCACCTCAAGGCCGCCGTGGGCAGGCCGGTCGCCTCCCGCACGGTTCCCGCGGGCATGGTGGCCGAGCAGTCGCCACAGCCCGGCACCCGGGTGCGCCGCTGGAGCACGATCCGGCTCACACCCTCGCTGGGCATCATCCTGCCGAGCTTGAAGGGGCAGGAGCCGACCAGCGCCGGGACCGCTCTCGACAACCTCGGCCTGCGCTGGCGGGAGGTCCCGGCGCCGAGTCTCACCGTCTCGGCGGGGCTGGTCGCCGGTACCCGGCCGAAGGCTGGCACCCCGATCGGCAGGGACCAGCAGGTCGAGGTGCTGGTCAGCACCGGCAAACCGCAGGTGCAGGTGCCCGGGGTGAACGGCAAGCCCGTCGAGGCGGCGCGCGAGGAACTGCGGGCCGCGCACCTGGAGCCCCGCACGGTCAGGGTGTTCGACAGCAGCGCTCCGGCCGGCCAGGTGATCGCCACCAAACCGCCGCCGGGCCTGACGGTGAGCTGGGGCACGACCGTGCGGCTGATCGTGAGCAAGGGCCCTGAGCTGGTGGTGGTCCCGGACGTGATGAACAAGCCGAGGGCGGAGGCGGAGGCCGCGCTGCGCGCGGCCGGCCTGCGCTGGCGGTACTCCTTCGGGCTCGGCGGCACCGTGGTCGACCAGGACCCCAAGCCCGGTGAGAAGGCCCCGCGCGACAGCACCGTCGGGCTCACCGTCAACTTCCTGTAGGTCAGGGGAGTTCGGCCTGCACCCGCTCGCGCTCGAGGACTGCCGCACCGGTATCTACGGGATGAACTTCGCGCACATGCCCGAGCTTGGTTATCTGGGCGCGGGGAACGCTCCAGGCTGGTCGGACGATGGTACGACATCGGACCGTGGTCGCAGCCGGCTCGCGAGCGCCACCCAGTCGGTCATCACGATCAGGACGGTGGCGGCCATCGGCCAGTAGTCGAGGCGCATGGCGAGCCAGATGCCGGCGTGCAGCGCGACCACCCCCGGCACGAGCAGCCAGGCGAGCCGTGGCCGCCACAGCACCAACGGGAAGCCCAGCTCGATGGCGAGCGTCCCGGCGGCCAGCAGGTGAGCCAGCCAGGGTCGGTCTGCCACGAACAGGGCGGCCAGGTTGGGCCGCGCGTGGGCGTCGCTGGAGGCGTACAGCACCCAGCGCAGGTTCCCGCCGGTCACCCAGGCCGGCCCGGCATGCAGCAGCTTCGCCAGCCCGGAGAAGAAGTAGGCGCCGGCGACCACGACCATGGCGGTCCGCACCGGCCAGCCGGAGCGCCAGGAGGTGACGGCTCCCGCCGAGCGGCCGCGGCGGGCGTCCAGCGACCAGGCCGCGCCCGCCGGCGAGGGCAGCAGCGGCAGCAGGCAGAGCAGCAGCAGCACGTCGTTGTGGACCGTCTTGCCCAGGCTCGAGGTCATCGCGACCAGCGGCAGCGCGAGCAGCCACGCCAGCGGCAGGGTCAGCCGCGTGCGCAGGCCCACCGTGGCCAGCGCCGCGACCGCAACGGCGAGCACCTGGACGGGCAGCACGAAGGCGGGCGGCGGCATCGCGGGCAGCAGCTTCATGAAGGAGATCGGCCGGAACAGCGCCGCCGGCTGCCGCGCCAGGTCCAGGTAGGGGCCGGTCACGAGCCGGATGGTGAGCGCCCCGCCGAGCCCGATGCGCAGCGCCGCCAGGCGCCGCGGGTCGCCGGGCCGGAACAGCCAGGCGTCGACCGAGCGCAGCGCAGCGCCGAGCGCCGCCGCGGGTGCCGTGGCGGGCCTAGCCACTCGGCCCCCCGGCCGCCTGCACGGTCCCGTCCCGGCAGGTGTAGCGCAGCGTCCGGCGCGGTGGCGCGCCGCGCCGGCCGACCCGTCGCGACACGTCGGTCTCGAGCCGGTAGATGCGAACCTGGCGGACATCGCCGCCGCGTTCGCGAACCGCGTTCGCCCAGGCGCGGCAGACCGCCGCCCGCTCGCTCGGCGCCAGGTCGGGGTAGGTCTTGAGGACCTGCACGTTTCCCTGGTAGCGGATGGGCAGGTCGGCGAACGGGATCGGCCGCTCCCGCCCGGCCCCGTCGACGGTCACCGCCTCCCAGGAGAGCTGCCGAGCACTGCGCGCGTCCGCGAACAGCCGCCAGCCGGTGAGCGGCCACGCCTCGAGCCCGACCAGCCCCGCGATCACGAAGGCGGCGAGGTACGCCCAGACCAAGCGGCGCGCCCAGCGCGCCACCGGCTCCGCCCGCACCCGTGTCGTCTCCATACTCCGGCAAGCTACCGCGCCCGGCCCGCCCCCGCGACCATCCCACCTTCAGCTGAGCAGTCCTTCGCGGCTGAGCATTCGTCGCAGGCGCCAGAACGTCGTGTCGATCTCGCCACGCGGAAAGTCCAGGCGGAGCAGCCCACCCACGTTCGAGAACAGCTCGCAGCCTTCCTCCACGAGCATCGCGACCCGCCCGAATCCATGGCGACCGTGGAACAGCCCCGCCTGGTGGATGACGTGCTGCCCGGCGCGGCCGGCGCCATGGGACATCTGGTCCCGTGCCGTGAGCACGCACGCGGCGAAGCTGCAGCGCTCCAGGCAGCCGGAGAGCTCGACCCCCGGATCCACCGTGGGTTCCCCGGGCTCGTAGGTGCGGACAGGAAGGTGGCACTCCTCCTCGATGAACTGCCGCAACAGCTGCCACTGCAGGTCGACACCGTGGGCGATGAACACCGCGCGTGGCTGGGTCGCCTGGTCTTCGATCTGATCCTCACCGGCCTGCAGGAACCCAGCGGCGAGATCCGGGAACGCCTCGTGACCTCTGGTGGAGCGGTGTCGCAGCCGGTGGCGCACGAGACTCATGCCGAGGAATGCACCCAGCTCCAGCTGGAGACGCCTGGAGGTGACCGCCGCCAGCAGCCCGGCCGCGAATGCGTCCCCGGCTCCGGTGGCATCCTCGATCCCGGCATCCTCGTCCCGCATTGGCTCCTGCGCGACCCGTTGCTGCACGATGGCGTCGCCCTCATGGCGGAAGATCTCGACCATGTCATAGCGCTTGGGCACCACCACGACGGTGCGCTCGTCGCATCGGTCGATGAGCTTGGCGGCGACACTCTCGTCGGGCTCGCCGTGCGAATAGCGGCCGAGCGCCTTGAACTCGCGGTAGTTCACGAGCAGGCGGTCGGTCAACCGAAGCAACCGCTGGACGGCGGGTGATGGCGCGGTCGCCCACGCGTGCCCGGGATCCAGCTGCACGGCGACCGCTGGGTTCAGCTCCTTGACCCGCTGCAGAAGCTCCACGGCGCGATCGGGCGTCCGATCGTCCAGGAACGAGGTGACGTGGATCGCCAGCGCTCCCGCCATGTAGCGCGCGAGCTCTTCCAGGTTCCGTTCGACGTGATCAGCGAGCTCGGCGTTGGCACCCGGGTGCGTGAGCAGCACACGCTCGCCGTCCTCGATGTAGGACAGGCACATGCCGCAAGGGGCATCGGGATCGCGGCCGACGAAGCGACGGTCGATGCCGAGCAGATCCATCTGGCGCAGGAACGAGAGGCCTGGGATCTCCACCCGTCCAACGAAGCCGACGTACCCGAGCCTGAGCCCGAGACGCATCTGTGCCAGGGCATGGATCACGTTCCACGCCGATCCGCCGAGGGTCGCGTCGAGCGAGGCGGTGCCGAGTCGCTCGATCGCCTGATGAACGACCCACTCGTCCACCGCGCTCTCGCTGCCACATTCGAACCGAGCCGTCGATTCTCGAACCAGGTCGACGACCCTGGTGGAGAGCTTCGCCGCGCTGGCGATGAGGTCCAGGTTCAGCGCACCGAACCCGATGACTTCTGGCGAGCGGTCGCCTGTCGTCATTCCCCAGCTCACTCGCATCATTCTACTGGTTTAAATCAATCATATAGCTTTAATAAGCTATACCTATATCATCAGCCCGATCAACGCGCTTCAACCATCTGCATGTATGCTTGGCGCCTACACCACTCTTCTGCGATGCCGGGGGATCACGACTCGCATGGGACCGACCAAGCTCGACTTGGATGTGGTCGGCATTGGTGCGCTGAACGTCGACTACATCGCGAGCGCCCCGCCCAGCTCGGCTGACGGCACTGAGCTGGACCTGCGGCGAAGGATCTCGAAGATCGTGAGCGCGGCCCCATCCCCCTTCCAGTGGGGGGCCGAGACCCTGGTGGACGAGCGCATCGTCTATGCCGCGCTCGAGGAGATGAGCGCGCCGTCGCTCGACGTGACCCTTGGTGGATCGGCGTGGAACGCGATCTACGCTCTGGAGCAGATGCGTCTCGGGCTCAGGCTCGGGTACGTCGGCGTGGCCGGTCGAGTCCGGGTCCCAGGCATCTCGAGCCTCCAGCAGCTCGAGATGCTCGGGATCGATCACACCTTCGTCCGACGGAGCGATCGCCGTGACAGTGGGATCTGCCTGTCATACGTCGACGGTGGGGAGCGGACCCTGCTCACGGCGCCAGGCGCCAACGTCGAGCTTGCCCAGCTCCTCGAGGAGCGGTTCGAGGAGCTCGCGCAGTATCTCGCGAGGACGAAGGTCGTTCACATCACCTCGCTGTTGGACCCCGAGAGCCCGAGGCACCTGCTCACCCTGCTGCGCCGGATGAAGCGGATCAACCCGGGCACGGTCCTGACCTTCGATCCCGGTCATACATGGGCGTCCAGTCCGACCCCCGAGGTTGAGGGGATCCTCTCGCTCAGCGACTACCTGCTGGTGAACACCGCTGAGTTCGCCGCGCTCGGCAACGCCGACGGCGGGGAGCCGGACGAAGCGATCGCAGCGCGGCTGATGCAGCGCTTGGACAGCCCTGACGCGGTGGTGATCGTCAAACGCTCCGACGGGGTGACCGCTCTTCACCAGGACAGCGGCGCGATCGAACGCAGGCAGTTCGCGCAGACGCCCCTGTCCGACGACGGCATCCAGGATGCCACGGGAGCGGGCGACGTCTTCGCGGCGGGTCTGCTCGCCGTGATCGCCGGCAGCCGCCTTCAGCTCGAGCTCGGGGCCTCCCTGGGGATGCGCCTGGCAGGTCACAAGCTGCGCTACGTGGGTGCACAGGGACATGCGGAGTTCCCGGCGATCGCCCAGGACTTCATCCGCATACGAGCCGCCGAGCGACAGCATCGCCCGCTACCGCAGGGTGTGTTCATCTCGCATGGTGCGAACCCCCAGTGGCACGCCGTTCGGGACTTCATCGAGCGAGAGTGCAAGCTCCCGACCCAGGTCTTCGAGAGTCACCTGTGGAGCAGCAGGCAGGTCACCGAGGCGCTCGCCGAGTACCTGAAGCGATGCGGCTTCGCCGTCTGCGTGCTGACCGCCGAGGACCTCGCGGAGGACGGCACCAGACGCCCGCGCCAAAATGTCATCCACGAGGCTGGCCTCTTCCAGGGCAGGTACGGCTTCGATCGGGTCATGCTGCTGGCCGAGGAGGGATGCGCGCTCCTCCCGGAGCTGGCAGGGCTACCCGCCATCCGCTTCCCGCACGGCCGCATCGACGTGACCTTCCGGCGACTGCAGAAGATGATCGGCTAGTAGCGGGCGGTGGGGAGGGTGGCGACGAGGGGGACGACGTCGAGGTTGCCGCCGGTGAGGATGACGCCGGCGCGGCGGGCGCGGACGGCGCCGCTGCGCAGGGCGGCCAAGGGCAGGGCGGCGGTCGGCTCGATGAGCTGCTTGGTGCGCGACCACGCCACGGCGAGAGCGTCGCGAAGCTCGTCCTCGGTGACCGTGACGATCTCGTCGACCAGGCGGCGCATCACCTCGAACGGCCGCTCGCCGACGCACAGCGAGCGCACCCCGTCGGCGATCGTTGCGGGCGCGTGCGGCAGCGCGACCCGGCGGCCGGCGGCCAGCGATGCCTGCGCGTCCGCGGCGCTGGCCGGCTCGACCCCGACCACCCGGGTGCCCGGCGAGCGGCCCTTGACCGCCGCGGCGGTGCCGCTGATCAGCCCGCCCCCGCCCACCGGGACCAGCACGACGTCCAGCCCGCCGACCTCCTCGAGCAGCTCCAGCGCGGCGGTCCCCTGCCCTGCCATCACGTCCAGGTCGTCGAAGGGATGGACCAGGTGGAGCCCGCGCTCCTCGGCGAGCCGGCGCACCACCGCCTCGCGCGAGCTGGCGGTGACGCCCGCGGTGATCACCTCGGCGCCGTAGCCACGGGTCGCCGCCACCTTGGCGGGATTGGCCCCCTCGGGCATGACCACCACCGCGCGACCGCCGGTCTCCGCCGCGGCCAGCGCCACCGCCTGGCCGTGGTTGCCGGAGCTGACCGCGATCACCCCTCGGGCGCGCCTGGCCTCGTCGAGCGCGAGCAGCGCGTTGAACGCCCCTCGCGCCTTGAAGGCCCCGATCCGTTGCAGGTGCTCGGCCTTGGCGACCACCTGGCAGCCGAGCTCGCGGTCGAGCAGCCGCGAGGTGAGCACCGGGGTACGGCGCACCCGGCCCGCGATCCGCGCCGCCGCCGCCTCGACCTCCGCGAGCCCGAAGAGCCGATCCACCGGGGCGCCCCGCTGGGCCCCCCCTGACCTGTCCGGGAGACTCATCCCGCGGCCGCCACGACCGCCTGGGCGGCCCGGTCGGCGTCGTCGGCGCTCACCTCGTAATGGAACGCCAGGCGGACCTCGTCGGGGCCGCTGGCCCAGGCGAGCACGCCGAGATCGGCCAGCCGCTTCACCAGGCCGGGGCCATCGGTGCCGAACGCGCCGGCGGCCAGCCGCACCATGTTGGTCTCGACCTCGGTCGGCCGCACGCTCGTGGGCACGGCCGCGGCGACCGTCTCCGCGGTGCGCCGGGCATTGGCGTGGTCGTCGGCCAGGCGCGCGACCATCTGCTCGAGGGCGACCAGCGCGGCCGCGGCCAGCACCCCGGACTGGCGCATGCCGCCGCCGAGAAGCTGGCGCTCGCGCCGGGCCCCCTCCACCAGCTCGCGGTCGCCGAGCACGGCCGACCCCACCGGCGCGGCCAGGCCCTTGGAGAAGCACACCGAGAGGCTGTCGAACAGGGCTCCGTAACGTTCCAGCGGCACGCCGGCGGCGACGTGAGCGTGCCAGATGCGGGCGCCGTCGCAGTGCAGGTGCAGCCCGCTGCCGCTGGCGACCGCGCGCAGCGCCTGCAGGGTCTCGAGCGGCCACACCGAGCCGCCGCCGCGGTTGTGCGTCTGCTCCACGGCGATCGCGCTGGTGGGCACGCCGTACGGCTCCGAGCGGATGCGGGCGCGGACCTCGTCGGGGTCGAGCAGACCGCGCGGCCCGGAGAGGGTGTGGAGCAGGACGCCGCTGAGCCGCGCGACCGCGCCCGACTCGTGCCAGAGGATGTGGTTGTCCTCGTGTGCCAGGCACACGGTGCCCGGCGCGGCCGCCAGCCGCAGGCAGATCTGGTTGCCCATGGTGCCGGACGGCACGAACAGCGCGGCCTCGCGACCGAACCGCTCCGCGACGGCCGCCTCCAGCCGTTTGATGGTCGGGTCCTCGCCCCAGAGGTCGTCGCCGACCTCGGCCTCGGCCATGGCCCGGCGCATGGCCGGGGTCGGCCGCGTCATCGTGTCTGAGCGCAGGTCGATAGCCATGACGCAATTGTGACACCGGAACGAGGAGCCGCCGCGACCCGGTGTCAGCGGTCGAAGCGGTGCTCGCCGACGTGGATGAGCAGGTAGTCGAGGTAGCGTGCGCGCAGCAGGGCGGCGATCTCGGGGCTGGCGGCCTCCTCGCGGAAGTGCGTGACCAGGTGGACCAGCTCACGGACCGCGTCGACCGGGTCGTAGGCGGCCCAGTCGGTGTTGGCCTCCCCGGTGTCCGGCAGGTGCTTGGCCAGGCCCCAGAGGAAGCGGACGTCGCGGCGCTCGCGCGCCAGGTGGAGCGCCCAGTCCCGGAGGGTGGTCAGCTCCTGGTCCTCGAGAAAGACGCGGTAGTCATCCGTGTACGTGTGACCGCTCATACAGAGTTCGCTCCCTATCCGATGTGGCGCTCGCGTGGGGACACCACGTGCAGGCTCGGCTCGGCCGGCAGGGCGAAGGAGAACACCGAGCCGTGGCCCAGCCGGCTCGACACCCAGATTCGGCCGCCCATCGCCTCCACCAGCCGCTTGGCAAGATACAACCCCAGCCCGGCACCGCCCTGCTCGCGGGTCAGGTAGTGGCCGCCGCGGTGGAAGCGCTCGAAGATGCGCGGCTGCTCGTCGATCGGGATGCCGGGGCCGGAGTCGCGCACCTCGAACACCACCTCGCGGCCCTGCGGCACCAGCCGCACCTCCACCGGCTCGTTGGGCGGCGAGTAGCGCAGCGCGTTGGACAGCAGGTTGGCGATCACCTGGTCGGTACGCATCCAGTCGCCGCGGCAGTAGACGGCATGGTTGGGCGCGATCACGGTGACCACCCGCGCCGGGTCCTCGCCGGTGAAACGGTCGGCCACCTGGCGGACCAGGTCGATGGCGTCGATCGCGGTGGAGTCGACCAGGCCGGCGCCGGTCTCCAGGCGGGTCACCTCCAGCAGGTCCTCGATCAGCCGCTCCAGCCGCTGCGCCTGCATCAGCATGAGCTTGTAGTACTCGTGGCGGCGGTCCTGGGTGAAGTCGCGGTCCTCGCGCAGCAGCGTCATCAGGAAGCCCTTGATCGGCGTCAGCGGGGTGCGCAGCTCGTGCGAGACGCTGGCGACGAAGTCGGCCTTCAGCTCGTCGGTCTGCCGCTCGCGGGTGACGTCGCGGACCACCACCACGTCGGATTCCATCTCGCCGCCCGCGCCAACGATCGGGGCGTGGGCGTAGTGGATCCAGCGCGCCACGCCGTCCTTGTTGAGCACCGAGGCATCGCGGACCTCCTCGCGGCCGGACTTGGCGGCCGCCAGGATGGGGCAGTCGGCGGCGCACATGTCGACGCCCTCGGTGTCGCGGGCTCGGAGCAGGTTGAAGCACTTCTGTCCGACCGCCTCGTCCTCGGTGTAGCCGGTGAGCGCCTTCATGGCCGGGTTCCAGGAGCGCACGGTGCGGTCGGGCCCGACCGTGTAGATCCCGTCGGTAGAGTGGCCGACGATGTCGCGCAGCGCCGCCCGCTCGCTCTCCGCCTCCCGGTACAGCGACTCGTTGAGCAGCGCCGCCGCCCCCTGATTGGCGAGGGTGAGCAGGGTCCCGCGGTCGTCGGAGGTGAAGTCGGCCTCCACCCGCGGGCCGAAGGCGACCGCGTAGCCGACCACGCGCCCGTCGGCCTCCATCATCACCATCGCGCTGCGTGGCCAGCGCGAGCGGGTGATGTAGCCCTTGGCCGCCTGCTCCCAGGCGGTCGGCGACGCCGACACCACCAGCCGGTCGTGCCGCCCGCCGGTGGAGATCACGTCCAGCGCGCCGTCCTCGGGACGGCCGAGGAACACCGCGGCGCCGTCGCAGTTCAGTACCCCGGCCACCTGCGCCACGAACTCGTGCCAGACGTCGGTGTCGCCCAGCTGGTTGGAGAGCGCCCGCCCGGCCGCATACAGCGAGTGCATACGCTGGCCCTGCTCCAGGCTGCGCGCCCAGGCGCGATTGCCGATGAAGCTCAGCCCGATGGGCACCACCAGCAGCGGCAGCAGCGCCCGGTCGTGAGCCAGCAACGCGGCGATCACCAGCCCGTAGGCGGTGCTGGTCGCCCAGCCGGCGGCGCCCAGCGGTGCCGCCCGCCGCCAGCAGTGGGCCAGGCCCTCGCCCGTCGACAGGCTCAGCACCATCGCCACCATTGACTGATTGACCAGGAAGAACGCGGCCATCGCCAGCACCCAGATGACCGTGAGGGTGGGGTTGAAGCCGCCACTCGGCGCGTCCTCGACCACCACGCCAAAGGGCTGCCAGTGCCTGACCAGGGCGAGCAGGCCGGAGGTCGCCGCCGCCGCGGCCGCCACCGAGAGCACGTACTGGGACACGTTGAACAGCCGCTTGACGGGCTGGGGCTCGAACGCCGACTGGCTGATGGCGATGCTCACCAGCGTGGCCACGACCAGCAGCGGGGTCTTTATGAAGACCACGCCGAGCACGATGACCATGTCGGTGACGCTGACCCCGAACCGGTGGTTGCGGATGGGCACGTTGACCACGAAGCGCTCGACCATGATGAGCGCAGCCGCGTAGAGGAGGACCGGCCAGAGGCCCTCCCATTCGCGGTGCGCGACCTCGGCGACGGCGGCCGGCACGAGGGCCACCACGACCACGATCCCCACCATGGAGCTTGCCAGCACGAATGCCAGCGCCCGGCCGGGCACGGCGCTCCGCGTGCTCGCGGGCAGCGCGGGCTCCTCCACCTGCGCGCCGCCGTTCGGCTGGCCCGGGGGAGGCCGCGTGCCTGTGCTCACGCGGCCGGGCTCCGGGCGCGATCGATCAGGATCATGGCGCCAAGCTATCGGACCTGATCAGCTTGTCAATGCCGCCGCCCAGACCGGGCCGGCCGACGGCATCGGACGGGTCCACTTGACGGCCAGGGCCGGACGGGTCCACTTGACGGCCAGGGCCGGACGGGTCCACTTGACGGCCAGGGCCGGACGGGTCCACTTGACGGCCAGCAGGGCACCGAACGGGTTGGCGGAGACGGCAGGCCGAGCAGAAGCGGTCATGATTCCTCCCTTGTGCGTGCCGTTTGGGGAACGGTCGACGCAGCGACGATGGGCAGGGTTGAAGTCCAAGATTTTCTTTGCGCTCGCGCAGTTATGCAATGTCGGATGGGTAGGAAGCGCAACAATTGTGACTCTAGAACATCTAGGACTCTTTTTGCTAGTTATCTCCCGTACCGCGCGAGCTGCGACGCAGGACCCTTGGCGTCGCCTGTTGTGCGAGGAAGATGGCAACCCGCCGACGGCTCAGTCAAGGGCATCGTCGCCAAATCGGGCCTTTCCCCTCGACAGCTTGAAATCTCTTGCTCTGTTTAACCGCCGGCTACCTGGTCGCGCGCAATCCGCGGAGCGAGCGCGGCCGCCTCGGCGAGCAGCGCCCGCATGGCCGCGCCGGATCCGCCCACCGGCGCGGCCACGCACCACCTGGCGCCCGCCTCACCCAGCTCGGCCAGCCGGAGAACCACCGCGGCCGGGTCGCCCGCCACGGTCCGGCCCACCTCCTCCGCCGGGCGGCCGGCGCCCCAGCGCGACAGCAGCGCCCTCGCCTGCGCCGCGTCCTCCCCCACCAGGACCTGCCCGCCCCAGGTGGCGGCGACCGCGGCGGGGTCGCGGCCCGCGTCCCCGGCCGCCCGGCGCACCTCGACGAGCCCGGCGGCGAGCTCCTCCGGGGTCAGGCCCCAGCCGTTCCAGGCGTCGGCCAGCCGGGCGGCCAGGCCACGGGCGCGATGGCCCCCGCCACCGACCCAGACCTCGGCGACGGCGTGCCCCGGTCCGCGGCCGCGCAGCGCCGCCGCCGAGCGCACCAGCTCGGCGCCGCGCGCGGCGGGGCCCTGCTGGTAGGGCAGCCCGAAGGCCCCGTTCTCGGCGCGGCTGGCGGCGTCGCCCATGCCGAGCCCGACGATCAGCGGGGCGCCGGCCACCTGGCCGACCGTGGTCGCCATGTGCGCCAGCAGCGCCGCCGGCCGCAGCCCGACCCGGGTGACCAGCGTTCCCAGGCTGAACGGCCCGGCCACGCCGGACGCGAGGCCGGCGCCCGCCGCCTGGCCGGTGACGGCACCGAGCCGAGCCGCCAGGGCGGCCAGCAGCGTCCAGCACTCGAGCGCGGGCCGGGCAGGCTCACGCAGCGGCCAGAGGTGGTCGAACAGGAACGCCCCGGCGAAGCCGAGGCGGTGGGCCTGGTCGAGGGTTGCGAACGCGGCGTCCGGCTGCCGCCGGAACTGCGGCAGCGTGACCGCGAGCGCGGGCAGCTTCGGTGGCAGGGCGACTCAGCTCCCTGACCGCAGCGAGAGGCTGGCGGCTCCCACCAGACCTGCCTCCGGGCCCAGCCGTGCCGGCACCACCGGCGGCAGCTCCCGATGCTCGAGCCCGAAGGCGTAGCGTTCGAGGCTCGCCCTGGCGGGCACCAGGAGCAGGTCGCCGGTGGCGACCAGTCCCCCGCCGATGACGACCAGCTCGGGGTCGAAGAGGTTGACCAGCGAGGCGATCCCCACGCCGAGCCAGAAGCCGAGCCGCTCGAACAGCTCACGCGCGGCCGGGTCGCCCTCGCGGGCCGCATGGAACACCACCTCGCCGGTGACCTTCTCGGGCGCACCGGCGAGCTGGGCCAGCCGCCCATTCGGGTCGGCCTGAGCCGCCTCGCGGCCGGTCCGCCCCAGTGCGCCGCCGGACGCCACCGTCTCGAGGCAGCCGACGTTGCCGCAGGCGCAGGGATAGCCGTCGGGGTCGACGATCATGTGGCCGACCTCGGCGCCCAGCCCCGCGCTACCCCGGTAGACCTGGCCACCGAGCACCAGCCCACCGCCGATCCCGGTGCCCACGGTGAGCAGCACCATGTGGTCGCTGCCAACGCCGGCGCCGAAGCGCGCCTCCGCCCACGCGGCCGCGTTGGCGTCGTTGTCGACCACGGTGGGCAGCCCGGTGGCCTCGTACAGCAGGCGTCGCAGGGCGAGCTGCCGGTAGGCGTTGTGAGGCGCCCAGCGGACCCGGCCGCTCGGCCACTCGACCAGGCCGGCGGCGCCGACCCCGATCGCCTCCACACCCGGGTGGCGGGCACGCAGCTCCTCGATCGCCCGCAGCATGGCCGAGACGGTGGCAGGCTCGTCGTCCATGGGCGTGGGCACCAGGGCGAGCTCGACGATGTGGCCATCGGCGGTCACCACGCCGGCGGCGATCTTGGTACCGCCGATGTCGATGCCGACCGCCCGTGGGCGCGACGGGTCAGGCGGCAGCGCGGCATCCCCGGCCAGCCCGCCGGCCGCGCCGTTGGGCAACTCTGGCAACTCTGGCAACTCAGGTCCCATGGCCACCCGCCGTTCCAGTCCGCTCCGCTCCAGCCGCTCAGTAGCGCAGCACCGCTCCGACCCCGCCGACCGCCTCCAGCCCGGCGTCCACCGGCACCTGCAGCACGGTCGCTCCCTGGCGCAGGGCCTCCTCCAGGGCGGGCTCGACCACGTCGTCCAGCGCCACCGTGGCCGTCCCGCAGGCAGGGCACTCCAGCGCCAGCACCAGCAGCCCGCAGCGCGGGCAGCTGGCACCTGGCGTGGCCATCGTAGCCGTGGCCACCACGGTCGCCAGCCGGCGGTCGCGCAGCGCGTCCAGGACCGGGCCGAGCCCGGTGGCGACCGCGGCCGAGCCGGCCTCCTCCCGCACCCGGCGGACCAGCTCGCCACGGCGCGCGGCGGCGCGGCTCGCCGCCACCTCCGCCAGCGCCTGGGTCAGCTCAAGGGTGGTGGCGGTCAGCGGCAGGCGCAGCTCGGCGACGACCCGGTCGGCCAGCTCGGGACGCAGGCAGACGGCGAGATCGCTGACCGCGGGCTCCTGGCCGGCGAGCACCAGCTCGAGCCCGTCCAGACCGCGGAACGCCTGGAAGGCCGCCTCGGCGGCGCGCTTCACATGCTGGTGGGCGACCTTGTCGGAGTGCCTGGCCAGGCGCGCCTGGGCGCGGCCGCCGCCAGAGGTCTGCGCCGGGACCTGGTCGAACACCTCAGGCAGCTCCTGCAGCTCGCCGAGCTGGTAGAGGGCCAGGCGGGTGCGCTCCCGGCCGGTCAGGACCAGGCCGACCGGCCCGTCCTCGGCAAGCGCCGTCTCGAGCGGGAGCAGGAACGGGCGCCGCCCGATCGCACCACGGTCGCCCAGAGGGACGGGCAGGCGCAGCACCTCGGCCAGCCCGAGCGAGCGGCAGGAAAAGGTCGCCAGGCCCCGGGTGCTGCCGCGGTCGACCAGCTCGCCGACCGTCGCGACGAGCGCGCCGAGGTCAGCCTCGACCTCGGCGCGCTCGTCCCTGGAGAGGTCGAGGCGCTCGATCTCCGCCCGCGTCGAGCGGGCGACCTGCTCGGCCGCCTGCAGGAGCTGACTGTGACGGGGTCGATTGCGGCCGCCGGTGTCCAGGTAGCAGCTCACCACCACCGGTCGGTCGGCCCGAAGGTCGCTCAGGTCTCGGAGTCGCTCGGTCAGGGTCGATCGCAGCACGGAGACCCCCTCTCCCGCTCGCTGGGCACCGGCCTTCCGGCATGACCTATCCGATGTCGATGCGCCGCAGGCCGGTCGGTCGGCGCCTGTCGCCGTCGGCTGGGGCCGGGTCCACCAGGGCGTGGAACGCCGCCAGCAGCTCGGCACCGGCCTTGAGCAGGTGCTCCATCGCCTCCGGCCGGGTCTGGCGCAACGCGGCGATGCCCATGCACAGTGGGCAGACCAGGCACTCAGGCGGTGTTCCGGCCGAGTTGGTCTCCTCGGTCTCCTGATGGGTCAATGGCAGCATCTCCTTCGGAGCTTTGCGGGGACCGCTCTAGACATGGCCGGCGTCGGCCGGCTGCGTGGGCTCGAGCGGTCCGAACTGGACCACGAGGGTGCCGGCACGCAGGGTGGCGGACACCACCTCGAGCGACTGGAGCGCCTGCGGGAGCAGCACGTTGCGCTTGAACGACCCGACCCTGACGTAGAGCTCCTCGCCCTTGCGCAGCACGTCGAGGTCGCCGTGCTCGATGAAGGGCAGGTCGAGCCGCAGCGCGTAGCCGCCGCGCTCCTCCTTGGTGACCCGCATCGGCCTGGTCTGCGCCAGCACCGCGGCGGGGTCGCGATCGGCGTAGACCGCGGCCGCCACCTCGTCGAGCCGCTCCAGGCCGACCATCTCGTTGTCGAACAGCCGGCAGGTCAGGATCGGCAGCGGCGCGAACGACTCGGTGATGGTGCGGAAGTGATCAGCCTGGATCTCCTTCCACTTGCCGAAGTAGGGGTCGGTGACGTCGTCGGGCAGCAGCCGGTTGACGACCACCGCGTCCACCCGGTAGCCGAACAGCGAGAGGTAGGTGTAGGTGCGGCGCGCCTCGGCGACCACCATCTTCTCGGGGTTCACCACCAGCCGCACGGTGGACGACTCCGGCTCGGCGAGCAGCGCGCGCACCCGCTCGAGGTTGCGGTAGAGCCGCTCGATCGCGCTGAAGACCGCGTCCGAGGCGATCGGTGGCAGGTTGGCGAAGCGGCCGAGCAGCGGACGCGCCACCGTGGCGATCCGCCGCGATGACGGGAACAGGCGGTCGATGTACCAGCTCAGCGCATCCGGCAGCGACAGCAGGCGCAGCGTCTCCGCGGTCGGCGCGCAGTCCACCACCAGGAGGTCGTAGCGCCCCTGCTCGTGGTAGCGGTTGATGTCGATGAGGCTGAACAGCTCGTCGAGCCCGGGGACGATCGACAGCTCCTCGGCCTCGATCACGTCCGCTCCACCCCAGTTGAGCAGGCTCACCACGTAGTCCTGGATCGCCCGCCAGTTGGCCTCGAGCCTGGCCTGGCTGTCGATCTGCTCCGCCCAGAGATTGTCGGCCACCTGGGTCGGCTCCGAGCCGAGCTCGAAATCGAGCGAGTCGGCCAGCGAGTGGGCCGGGTCGGTCGACATCACCAGCGTCCGGTGACCCCGCCGCGCCGCGCGGACGGCGGTCGCCGCCGCCACGGTGGTCTTGCCGACACCACCCTTGCCGGTGAACAACAGGATCCGCACAGATGCCCCCAGGTTCCGGCCGGTCTGACGGGTCTCGCTGGCAGCCTATCAAGTCAGCCCGACTCGACGCGGCGCTTGAGGTCGTTCAGCGCCGACCGCACGATCTGTCTGGCCGCCTGCCGCTTGACCAGTCCCGGCAAGGGCATGCCGAGCTCCACGTCGATTCGGTAGGTGACCTGCGTCGCCTGATCGAGCGGCTCGAGCTCGTAGCTGCCGGAGAGGTCCTGGAGCGTGCCCTCGTGGTAGCTCCAGGACATGCCGCGGTCGCGGGGAGCGTAGCGGTAGGCAAGCGTGTACGCGGCGGCGATGACGGCGGTGCGCAGCTTGAAGGCGACCAGCGAGCCGCGTCCACGGCGGTCGCGCTCCAGCACCTCCACCTCCTCCAGGTTGCCGACCCACTCGGGGTAGGACTCGAAGTCTGCGATAACCGCCATGACCTCCTTCGGAGTCGCGTGGACCTCTATTGAGCTTTCGGCATGCTCACCCATACCCCTGTTCCTCCCTCGGCTGCTACTCGACGGGATGGAGCAGCATGCGGCCGGTGGCGCGGAAATGCCCGACGTTGACGAGCTGAGTCCGGCCGAGGCGCATGCGGCTCACCCGCGGCTGGTGGACGTGGCCGAAGTACAGGTAGTCGGGCTGGTGCTCCTCGACGTAGTCGAGCAGCGCCCGGCTGCCCGGCTCGGAGCAGCCGGCCACCACGTCGAAGCACAGGTCCTCGACGGCGGGCGGCATGTGCGAGCAGAGCACGTCCACCCGCGGCAGGCGAGCGACCTTGGCGGCGAACTCGTCCTCGGTCTCCTCGGCGACGTGCGGCCTGGAACCACGCGGGAGCCCGCCGCCGACGAAGCCGATGCGCAGCCCGTCCACCTCGACCGCCTCGCCGTCGAGGTGCCGAACGCCAGGGCGCAGCAGGTCACGGAACTGCTCCGGGAAGTCGGCGTTGCCGTGCGTCAGGTAGGTGCGGTCGGGGAAGGCCGCGAACACCGCCTCGTACTGCGCCCGGCAGGCGGCGCGGACCAGCGTGCGGACCTCCGCCTCCCGCCCGACGACGCCGGCGCGCAGCACCTTGCCGGCCTCGTCGAAGTGGCCGGCGCCGCGCAGCTCGACGAAACGCCGGGTCGCCTCGGTGCCGTAGACGTCCGGCATGACCCCCTCGAGGGTGCGGTAGTCGATGAGGTTGAGCAGGTCGCCGCAGACGAGCAGCACGTCGACCTCGGCCGCCTCCCTGCGGAGCTGCTCGGCGGCACCGTGGATGTCCGAAACGACCTTGATATGTATGGCGGTTCCCTCCGACTGCGCCGCATGGCCGCGAGGCGTGAACCACCTCATGCTACGGCACGCCACCGGCGCCATGGCGGCCATCGTCACCGATACCCTGGCTCCTCGTTGACGCGAGCTCGGGGAGGGTGGCGTGCCGCTGCCGAGGGGGTCCGTGGTGGGAACCTGCGGGTTCAGCTACCAGCAGTGGCGCGGCCGCTTCTATCCGCCAGAGCTGCCCCAGGCCGAATGGCTCCGGTTCTACGCCGAGGTCTTCGAGGCGGTCGAGCTGGACGGCACCTTCTACCGACCACCGGATCCCTCGGTGGTCGCCTCCTGGGCGGCGGCGCTGCCCGACCGCTTCGCGCTGGCGGCCAAGGTGCCGCGAGCCATCACCCACGAGGCGCGGCTCGAGGGCGAGGCCGCCGCGGCCATGCTGCGCGCGTTCGCGCGCTCGCTCGAGCCGCTCGGCGACCGGCTGCTCGCGGTCGTGCTGCAGCTCCCGCCGAGCCTGGACGCGGGCGAGGGGCGCGAGCGCCTGGCGCGGCTGCTCGGCACGCGGCCGCGGGGACTGCCGGTGGTGGTCGAGGTGCGTCACCGCTCATGGGACCGGCCCTGGCTGGCCGACCTGCTGCGGGCGGGCGGCGCCGAGCTGGCCCTGGCCGACCGGCCCGGCGAGCCGCCCTGGCCGGCCTCGCCGGGGCCGGTCCGCTACCTGCGACTGCTCGGCGACCGCCGTGCGACCCCGGTGATCGGCCGGCCGGTGCGCGACCGCTCCGCCGACCTCGACCGCTGGTCCAGGCTGCTGGCCCGCGGCGAGGCGGCCGGGCGACCGGCTGCGGCTTTCGCCAACAACCGCTTCGAGGGCGCCGGCTTCGTCACCGCGGCGGCCCTGCGGCGCCGCCTCGGTCAGCCCACACCCGAGCCGGTGAGCCTGTGGCCGGCGCCCCCCTTGCCTGGGTTCGAGCCGTGAGCGAACCTGTGACCATGGCGGGCGCCAGCGTTGTGATCGTCGGCGGCGGGGTGATGGGCTGCTCGATCGCCTTTCACCTGGCCGAGCGCGGCACGGACGTGCTGCTGCTCGAGGGCGGCACGGTCTGCTCAGGGATGACGGCCCGCTCGGGCGCGCTGGTGCGCATGCACTACACCAACCAGCCGGAGGCGCGCATGGCGCTCGCCAGCCTGGCCTACTTCCGCGACTGGCGGGAGCGGGTCGGGGGCTGGTGCGGCTTCACCGTGACCGGCTTCGTCACGCTGGTCGGCCCCGGCGACGCCGAGCGGCTGCGTCGCAACGTGGCCATGCTTCGCGGGATCGGCGTGGAGACCGAGGTGGCCGAGCCCGCCGACCTCGCCGCCGAGCACCCCGAGCTCGACCTGGACGGCATCGGGCTGGCCGCGGTCGAGCCGGGCTCGGGCTATGCCGACCCGGTCGCGACCACCTTCTCGTTCGCTTCCCGCGCGGTCGACCTCGGCGCCCGCATCCGCCAAGGGGTGCGGGTGCGCGCCATCCGGACAGTTGGCGGTCGGGTGACCGGGCTCGACACCAGCGAGGGCGAGGTCGGGGCGGATGCGGTCGTGCTCGCCTGCGGACCCTGGGTGGACCCGCTGGCACGCACCGCCGGGTTCGACCTCGGGATCACGCCGGAGCGCGCGCAGGTCGCCTTCTTCCGCCGGCCGCGGGCGGCGCGGCGGCACCCGGTGGTGATCGACGGCGTGCTCGGCACCTACTTCCGCCCGCACGGCGGCGAGCTGTCCCTGCTCGGCATCGAGGCGGGCCATCGCGTCGACGTCGATGCGATCGACCGCGAGGTCGAGGGCTTCGACCACGGTGCGGTGGCGCCGGCGCTGGCGCGCCTGGCGCGGCGCGTGCCCGCATTCGCGGAGGCCGCCTTCGTCCGTGGCCACCGCGGCGTCTACGACACCTCGCGGGACAGCCGGGCGGTGCTCGACCGCGCGCCCGGAATCGGGGGGCTGTACCTGGCAGGGGGCTTCTCGGGCACCGGCTTCAAGAAATCCCCCGCGGTCGGCGCCAGCATGGCCGAGCTGATTGTCGACGGCGGCGCCGTCACCGTCGACATCACCCCGTTCCGGCTCTCCAGATTTTCCGAAGGCCAGCCGATCCAGGGCGATGAGTACGATCTCCCAGCCGAATTCGGGCACAAGATCTGAGGCCGGTTGCGGGTGAGAGGAGACCCAGAGCATTCAGGGAATCTCCTGAACGACAGCGGAGCGGCTGCGAGACCCTCGGCAGCGCAACTCCGCTCGATGGCGCTCTTGACCTGGCCAGACCAGTCATGACCGCGGTGGACACAACGAGGTTCCCAGGGGAGCGCAGATGGGCGCGCATTGCGCCTTCCTGATCTTAGTAGACTCCTCCAGTCGCACGAACGGCGTGCGCCGCCCGCATGGACCAGGAGGTCACGAAAATGAGCACGATGGACCCTGAGGAAACGGGGACCAGCAGCGAGTCGATCGCCCAGCCGGACAAAGGCATCTGGCAGGACGAGGCCGCGGCGACCGAGGAGCCGACCGAGGAGCCGACCGACGCCGCGGACGAGCCGGATGAGGACACCTCGCGGTAGCACCGCCCGGCGGCGATGGGCGAGATCTCCGTGACCCACCGGGAGCGCGCTCCGGCCTGCCCGTCGTGCGCGGCGGACGTCCCGGCCGGGGCGCGCTTCTGTCCCGCCTGCGGCGTGCGCCTGAGCAGCGGCGGCGAGGAGCGGCGCGTGGTCACGGTCCTGTTCGCCGACCTGGTCGGCTCCACCCGGCTGGTAGAGTCGCTGGACCCCGAGGCCAGCCGCGGGCTGCTCGACGGGCTGTTCCGGAGGCTGGCGGCCGAGGTCCACCGCTGCGGTGGGACCGTCGAGAAGTACATCGGCGACGCCATCGTGGCCGTGTTCGGCTTTCCCATCGGGCATGGCGATGACGCCGCCCGCGCGGTGCGGGCGGCGCTGGCCATGCGCGACGCGGCACGGGCCCTGGCGACGGAGGCGGGCGACTTCAAGCCGAGCCTGCGCGTCGGCCTGGACACCGGCGAGGTCGTCGCCGGCGCCTGGGCGGGCGACCTGCGGGTGGCCGGCGACGCGGTGTTCACCGCCGCGCGGATCCAGCAGGCGGCCGAGCCCGACCAGGTGCTGATCTCCACCCGCACCCTGCGAGCGGTGGGCGGGCCGGTGCACACCGGCCAGCCACGCCAGATCGTGGCTCGCGGCAAGCAGCGCCCGGTCGAGGTGATCGAGGTGAGCGGGCTGGAGCAGGCGCTGCAGCCACCGGCGCTGGAGCCGCCCGGGACCGTGCTGGTGGACCGCGAGCAGGACCTGCCGAGGCTGGTGCACGCCTTGGACGACGCGGTGCGGCAGCGCCGGCTGGTGTTGCTGGTGGGCGAGGCCGGGGTCGGCAAGACCACGCTGGCGCGGGCGGCGACCGCACGCTTCGGCGACGCCGCGCGGGTGCTGTGGGGACGCTGCCTGCCCGAGTGGCAGAGCCTGCCGCTGTGGCCGGTGCGGGAGGTGCTGGCCGCGGCGGCCGACGTGCCGGTGACCGAGACCGCCGGCGTGCTCGCCGGCGCGATCGGCCGGCTGGTGGCCGAGGCGTGGCCAGAGCCAGCGACCGCCGCCACCGCCGCGGCAGCCGTCTGCCGCCTGATCGGGCTCGAGCCGGACGAGCAGGGTGAGCCACCAAGCCAGCTCGGCGTCCGCGAGCTGGCCGCGACCCTGGCGGGCGTGCTCGGCCGGCTGGCCAGCCGCCAGCCAACGCTGGTGGTGCTCGAGGACATCCACTGCGCCACCCGCGACCTGCTCGAGGTGGCCGCGATCCTGGTCAGCACCAGCAGGCATCTGGGCGGGCAGCTCGGCTTCCTGGGCATCACCCGGCCCGACGCGCCCACCCTCGACCCGGAGTGGCTCGCCCGCGCCGGCACCGAGCGCATCCATCTCGGCAGCCTGCCAGAGCCCGCCACCTCCCAGCTGCTGGCCGCCACGCTGGGCGGCCACCCGGTCGCGCCCGGTCTCCGCGTCCGGGTCTTCGAGGCCAGCCGCGGCAACCCGCTGTTCATCAAGGAGCTGGCGCTGGCGCTGCGCGACACCGGCCAGCTGCGCGACCGGCCGGTCTCCCTGCCGCTGCCCGATTCGCTGCGGGCCCTGGTGGGTGCGCGCCTGGACCGCCTGCCGTCCCCGCGCAAGCAGGTGCTCTGCCGGGCGGCGGTGATCGGGCGCTGGTTCTCGCCGGCCGCGCTGGCCGGCATGACCGGCGAGGCCGGGGAGGGCCTGGACCACGATCTGGAGGAGCTCGCCCTTGCCGGGCTGATCGAGCGCCTGCCCGCCCGCCTCACCGGCCACCAGAACAGCTTCGCCTTCCACCACGCGCTGTTCCGGGAGGTCGCCTACTCGCTGCTGCCCAAGGCGGCGCGCTCGGCGCTGCACGAGCGCCTGGCGACCTGGCTCGCCGTGGCCGGCGAGCCGGCACCGGAGCCGCCCGAGGCGGTCGCTCCCCACCTGGTCCAGGCGGTGCGGCTGGCCCGCGAGATCCGCCCGCCCACCCCCGCCGACCGGGCGCTGGCCGGCCGCACCGTCGCCATCTGCCGCCAGGGGGCGCAGCGCCTGCGCGAGCAGGAGGCGCTGGTGGCGGCGGCCGCGCTGCTCGACGACGCGCTGGAGATGGCGGAGATCGCCGGCACCGCGCCCGAGGACGTGGCCGAGCTCAAGGCCATGCGCGGCACCCTGCGGGCTGTGACCGGCCATCCGGACGGTGCCCTGCGGGACCTGGAGGCCGCCACGGCCTCCGGGCGGGCTGCCATCCGCGCGCAGGCCCACATCGAGCTGAGCAACCTTCACGGCACGCTGAGCGACTACGAGGCGGCGGCGGCGCTGGCCGAGCGCGCCCTGGTCGAGGCGCGCGCGGCCGGCAGCCCGAGCCTGGTCGCCAGGGCGCTGCGGGCCAAGGCGCTGCGGCCGTACCTGGCCGGCAACCTGGTCGAGACCGTCGCGCTGCTGGAGGAGGCGCTGGAGCTGTCCCGCACCGGCGACCAGCCGGGCCTGGCGATCGACCTGCAGTCGACCCTGCTGCCCGTGCGCCTGTACCTGGCCACCCCGCTGGAGGAGCTCACCCGCCAGGCGCGCCGGCTCGCCGCCGCCGCTCGTGCCCACGGCCGCCGCAACGCCGAGGCCGGGGCCAACGTGGTCCTGGGCGAGGTGCGCCTGCTGCAAGGGGACCTGGCCGGCGCCGAGCGCCACTACGGCGCGGCCGACCGCCAGCAACGCGACATGGGCCTGACCGCCCAGCGTGTCTGGTCGCTGCTGGGCCTGGCGCGGGTCGCGGTGGGGCGTGGCGATGCCGGCCAGGCGCGCCGCTTCGCGGCGGAGGCGATCGCGGTGACCAGCCGGCCCGACGGCGTTGCCGAGCCCGACGCGTTCCTGGCGCTCGCCGAGGCGTGCCTGGCCGGCAACGACGGCGCCGGCGCGGACGCGGCGATCGTGCTCGCCAGGTCCAGCCTCCAGCCTGGCGACGTCGTGGCCAACGCTCACCTGCTGCGCCTGCAGGCGGGCCTGGCGAGCGCCCGAGGCCGGCACGAGGCTGCTGGCGAGCTGCTCGAGCGCTCGCTGGCCGCGCTCGACGACACCGACTACCGGCTCGAGCGGCTGCGCGTCGTCGTCGACCTGGTCCCCGCGCTCGCACGCATCGGCCGCGACGCGGATGCCGCCGCCAGGGCCGCCGAGGCCCTGCGGCAGGCACGGGCGATCGGGGCGCACGCCTTCGCCCGCGAGCTGGAGGTAGCGCGATGAGCCGGTGGCACGGCGCCGCGGACGCCAGCAGCCTGGTGCGGGTGCTGCGGGTCAGCCCGATCTTCAGCGGCGGCGATGAGGCCGCCCTGGCCAAGCTGACCGAGCAGGCCGCGCCGCTCTCGTATCCGGCCGGCATGTTCCTGTTCCGCCAGGGCGAGCCGGCGGCGCACGTGTACGTGCTCACCGAGGGAGAGGTGGCGGTGGTCTCCCCCGCCAGAGCCGGGGCCGAGCAGGTGCACAACATCGTCGGCCGCGGCGAGCTGCTCGGCGAGCTCGCTCTGCTGGCCAACGGCCGCCGCACCGCCGGCGCGCGGGCGGCCTCGCCGACGGTCGCCTGGGCGATCGGCCGGGACGCCTTCTGGGAGTTCCTGGACGCCAACCCCAGCGGGTCATCGGCGCTGCTGCGACAGGTGGCCGAGCGCCTGGCCTCCCGCGAGGCGCTCATCGACGACCTGCTCTCCCTGGACGTCAAGGGTCGCCTGGCAAAGGCGCTGCTGGGGCTGGCCGCGCGCCACGGGCACCCGAGCGAGCGGGGCGGCACCGTGATCGGCGTGCGCCTGACCCACCGTGACCTGGCCGGCATGGTGGGAGCCAGCCGCGAGAACGTCAGCCGGGCGCTGGCGGCGTTCCGCAAGCGCGGTCTGGTCGACTACGACGCCACCGCCATCCGCCTGCTCGACCCCGAGTCGCTGCGCCGCCTCACCTGAGCAGGGTGCCGGCCTCAGTGTGCCGAACGGCACAGTCGCAGCGTGATGCCCGTCACCGACAGCAACGCGGGCATACCGGTACGTTGCCAGTGTCCTCCCGCGCCCTGACGGTTCACACCAGGAGGAGCCCGCCAGGACGCGAGAGGCTGCGCGGCCGCGCGGCGGTCCGGCGACGGGGGGATCGCCGGGCATGCCAGGCCGCGAGCTGATGCCGGCTACGGCGCGAGCCCGCTCTCGCGCCGGCCGGCATCGCGGGCCAGGCCTGCCTCGTCACGGCCGATGGTGGGCCTGGCCCTCATTTCGCGTCAGCCGGACCAGGCGCCGCCCAGGGCGGCGGGCCCGCCTGCCCGGACGCGAGCACCGCGTCGGCCGCGGCCGCCAGCGACGGGAATGCCCGCACACCTCGCGGCGCCGGCCGGCCCATGGCCTGGCCGGTGGTGACGAACAGCGGCGCCGCGCCGGCGGCACGGGCCGCGCCCACGTCGACCGGGTCGTTACCGACGAGAGAGGAGGCGGCCAGGTCGAGGTCCAGGTCGCGGGCGGCCGCCCGCAGCATGCCCGGTGCCGGCTTGCGGCAGCCGCAGCCGCGGGCGTACGCGGCCACGAGCCCGTCGGGATGGTGCGGGCAGTAGTAGACGCCATCGAGGGCCACCCCGCCGGCGGCCAGCAGCTCGCGCAGCCGGCGGTGCACCAGCTCCACCGCCTCCTCGCCGTAGAGGCCACGCGCGACCCCGGCCTGGTTGGTCACCAGCACCAGGGCGAAGCCCGCGCGCGCGAGCCTGGCGAGCGCCGCGGTGGTGCCGGGCAGCAGCGCGACCCGCTCGGGATCGTGCAGGTACGGATGCTCCTCGACGAGGGTGCCGTCGCGGTCGAGGAAGACCGCCGGCCGGCTCACCCGCGGCTGGCCAGGTACGCCTCGACCCAGCCGCAGAGGGCGTGGCCGATGGTGATGTGCCCCTGCTGGACCAGATTGGGGCTCTGGCCGTCCACATGCAGCGCGACGTCGGCAAGCTCGTCCAGCGGCGAGCGGGACGGGCCGAGGAACGCCACCAGCCGGAGGCCGCGGTCCCTGGCCGTGGCCGCGGCTCGCAGCACGTTCTCGGAGCGGCCGCTGGTGGTGATGGCCAGCAGCACGTCGCCCTGCCGGCCCAACCCCTCGACCTGGCGCGCGAACACGTCGGCATAGCCGTAGTCGTTGCCGACCGCCGTCAGGACGGAGGTGTCGGTGGTCAGCGCGACCGCCCGGTACGCCGGTCGCTCCAGGAACAGCCGCCCCATCAGCTCCCCGGCCAGGTGCTGGGCGTCGGCGGCGCTGCCTCCGTTGCCGCACAGCAGCAACTGCCCGCCGGCGGCGAGCGCCTCGCCGACCAGGCGGGCCGCCCGCTCGACCGCGGCAGCGCCCGGGCGCGCGGCCAGCGCCGCCGACGCGGCCGCGGAGGTGGCGAGATAAGCGGCAATATCGGTCACCAGCGCACTCCCCGGAAGTCGAACTCCACCAACGAGCACGGGGCGCCGGCCGCCTCCAGCGCCGCCGCGACCCGAGCCCGCCGCTCGGGCGGGGCTGCGAACAGCAGGAAGCCGCCACCGCCGGCGCCGAGCACCTTACCCCCAGCCGCGCCGGCCTGGCGACCCGCTGCGTAGAGCTCGTCCAGGCGCGGGGTGGTGACACCCGAGGCCAAGCGGCGCTTCTGCTCCCAGCCCTCGTGCAGCCCGTCGGCGAAGGCCGCCAGGTCCCTGCGCTGCAGCGCGGCCGCCATCGCCACGGCGAGCGCCTTGATCGCGGCCAGGCTCTCCAGACTGCGGGCCGAGCCGCCGAGCACGCCGTCGACCTGCCGTCGCAGGATGCCGGCGTCGGTACGGCTCTGACCCGACCAGGCCAGCAGCAGCGAGCGCTCCAGCTCCTCGATCATCCCCGGGGGAACCGGCAGCGGCCGCACGTCGACGTCGTCGTCGCCGTGGAACTCGATCAGGTTCAGCCCCCCGAACGCCGCTGCGTACTGGTCCTGCATGCCGCCCTCGATCTTCAGGTCGACTCGCTCGACCTGGTAGGCGCGCCGGGCCAGCTCCGCCGGCGACCAGATCCGCCCGCTCACCGCCCCGACCGCTGCCAGCATCGCCACCACCAGCGCCGAGGACGAGCCGAGCCCCGAGCCCGGCGGCGCGTCGGTCGCCAGGGTGAGGTCGAGCCCGCGCTCGGGGGCGAGGTCGCGCAGCACCGCCTTGACCAGGTCGAGATGCCCGTCGAACACCAGCTCGTCGGGCGCGAACGCGGCCCGCGCCATGAGGTCCAGCGACTCGACGTGGTAGTCGCGGTCGGCCCTGGTACGCACGTGCGCGCTGGCGCAGCGGGCGATGGTGGCCGACAGCACCGCCCCGCCGTGGCTGGCCGGGTAGGGCGGCACATCGGTCCCGCCGCCCGCGAAGCTGATCCGCAGTGAGGCGCTGGCGCGGAGCGACACTAGTGCGCCGCCCTCACGATCAGCTTCTCGAGCCGGTCCACCACCGCCTGCCAGGCGAACTCGGCCTCGACCCGGGCGCGCCCGGCCTCCCCCATGGCCCGTGCCCTCGCGGGATCGGCCAGCAGCTCCGCCACGGCGCGGCCGACCTCGCCGGCGCCGCGGCCGTCCACCACCGTGCCGGTGACGCCCTCCGTCACCGTCTCCGGCGCCCCTCCCGAGCGGCCGGCCACCACCGGCAGCCCGCTCGCGGCCGCTTCCAGGAAGACCACGCCCAGCGCCTCGAGGTCCATGCCCAGCCAGCGGGTCCGGCAAGGCATGGCGAACACGTCCCCGGCGGCGTAGTGCGCCGGCAGCTCCCCCCAGCGCAGCTCGCCGCTGAAGTGGATGCGGTCGGCCACCGGGCTGGCGGCGGCCATGCGCCGCAGCTTCCGCTCGTAGGGGCCGGGCCCGACGATCAGCAGGTGGGCGCGTGGCACCTGCGCGGCCACCTGTGGCCATGCCTCGATCAGCCGGTCCTGGCCCTTGCGCGGGACCAGCCGTGAGACGCACACGCACACCGGGTCGTCGCCGAGCCCGTGGCGCGCCCGCACCGCGGCGCCGTCGACCCCGGGGTGGTAGATCCCGGCGTCCACGCCGGAGGGCAGCAGCTCGACCGGGCAGCGGCCGCGCACACCCCGCTCCACCCTGGCAGCCGACCAGCGGCTCACCGCCGTGAGCAGGCGCATGTCCGCCGCCACCCGCGCCAGCAGCCGCCGCGCCACCGGTACCCCGCTCACCGCGACCTCCACCCCGTGGGTGAAGCTCAGGCAGGGCACGCCGGTCTCGCGGGTGAGCCGGCGCGCCAGCAGCCCGAGCGGGAACGCGGCGCCGAAGCAGATCACGTCGGGGCGAACCTGCCTCGTCAGCTCGACGGCCCGGCGGGCCACGCCGGCGACCGGCAGCATGCGGCTCGTCGGGTGGCGTACCACCCGGTAGGGCTCGCCCGCGTCGAAGGAGGCCGCACCCGGCCAGGCGGGCGCGTACACCACCACGTCGCCGGGCGGCAGGCGGCGCACCAGACTGTGGCAGTACTGCTGGATCCCGCCGGCACGGGGCGGGAAGTCGTTGGTGATCAGGAGAATGCTCACGGCGCGCGATTCTATTCGTGCGTCCCGCGTAACGCTCGGCTCACGTCCGTCCCGCGACCTCCGTCCACCCTGGCCGGCTACGCCGGCTCACCGGCGCCCGTTGCCGGCTCGGTGCCGTGGCGAGCTGCCCACAGCCATGCCTGGGCGATCCGCGCCATGGTCGGCGGGTGGCTGGCGAACAGGGCGATCAGCAGTCGGTTGGGTCGCAGGTCCGCGCGGTTCTCAAGCGCCAGCCGGCGCTCCATCGCGACGGCGGTGTCCGGGTCGCGGGAGACCTCAAGCGCCACCCAGTCGGCACGCGCCTCGGACCAACGGCTGATCGCGCTCGCCAGCGGCGCGGCGAGCAGCCCGCCAACCGCGCCGAGCAGCAACAGCCCCGGCGCCACGTTGGGATCGCCGAGACCGGTGACCTGCAGCCAGCCGCGCAGCCAGTCACGCTCGAGCACCCAGTTCAGCAGTAGCACGCCGCCGCCGGCCGCCAGCGCGCCGGCCGTGGTGCCCAGCGGCACGTCGCGATGGCGGACGTGCGCCAGCTCGTGCGCCAGCACCATCGCCACCTCGTCCTCCCGTGTCCGTGCCTGGCCGGCGGGCCTGGCGGCGGCCGCGGCCGGCACGGCGGGAGCCGCCCCCGCCGCCTGGTCCGCCAGCAGGGTGTCGTACAGCACCACCCGCCGGGTCCGGCCGATCCCGCTCACGTACGCGTTCACCCTGGTGGTGCGCCGGCTCGCGTCCGAGACCAGCACGTCGCGGACGGGCACTCGCATCCGGGCCGCCATCGCCAGCACACGCTCGCGCAGCGGCCCTGCCTCGAGCGGCCTGAAGCGGTTGAACAGCGGCTCGAGCACGACCGGGCCCAGCAGCCCGAGGACCACCACCAGCAGCGCCCCGACCGCCGCCGCCGCCCACGGGTAGCCCGGTGGGCGCCAGTGCGCGGCCGCGATCAGCCCCGCAAGCGGCAGGACCGTCAGGACCAGCCCCACGCCGCGGCTCTTCAGCCAGTCGGCCAGGAAACCGCGCAGCCGCTGCGTCGCCAGCCCATCGCGCCGGTCCTGGCGGTGGGCGCGCAGCGAGAACGGCAGCCCCACCAGGGCTTGGGCCACCACCACCGTGGCGACTGTCAGCGCCGCACGGCCGAACACGAATCCTCCGGCCGGTCCCGCAGCCCACGCCACCAGGCGCCGGCCCGGCGCGCTCAGCGCCACCAGCAGCAGCAGGTCAGCAGCGAAGGCCACCAGCCCCCAGCGCTGCCGTGGCTTGGCATGGCCGACGCAGACCTCGACCTCCTCGAGCGAGAACGCCCGCAGAGGGTCGGCCGCGGGTGGTCGCGGCACCCGCCAGCGCCACGTCACCTGGTCACGGCTCCCTCACCCCGGCTCACAGCGCTCGACGCACGAAGCTCGCCCAGCGTGACTGGGCGGTCGCGAACGAGATCCCCAGCTCCTCGCGCAGCCGCTGGTCCACCACCTCCGCCGTGGGCTCCTCCGTCCCCGCGAACGAGAAGTACAGGGTCTGCAGCTTCTCCCGCCCGAAGCTGCGCGCCAGCCACAGGCAGAACGACGACGCCTCGTCGTACGCCAGCGCGCCGTTGTGGCCGAGGATCTCCTCGTCCGACGGCAGCGTGCCCTTGAAATGCCCGCCACGAACAGCGGCCGCCAGCAACGGCCTGGTAATCCGCAGCGGGGCGTCGACCGGCCGTAGGGCCGTGTAGTCGGCGAACCCCTCGACCAGGAACAGGGGCACGCCGACGCCGACGTTGCGGGTGGCGACGTGGGTCATCTCGTGGGTGATCACGATCTGCAGGTTGAGCTGGTTGTAGCGCCTGATGAAGCTGGTGTTGACGATGACCCGGTTGCCGAGGACGCGGTGCGCCGCCCCGGCCTCGACCTGGCTCGCGGACACCGCCGCGGCGTCGGAGAGGTCGCGGCCGTGGACCAGCCGCTCCGCCTCCTCCTGGCCGCTCGGGACCAGGATCACCACGCTGTGCTCCCACAGGCCGGACCACGACGCGTCGACCTGGCCGTAGCCACGCTCGGCGGCGGCGAGCAGTCGCTCCGCGAGCGCGCGGTCGCCGCGGTGGTACACGATCAGGGTCCGGGCGCTGGCGAGGGTGCGCACGGGACTGCTGTCCCAGATCTCCACGTCGTCCTTGAGCGGCGCCGGCAGGTCTCCCTGCCCGGCAAGGCGCCAACCGGCCGGGGTCAGCGCGAACGTGTAGAAGTAGTGGGAGGTCACCGGGGTCGAGTCCTGCCCGCGGAAGCGGTAGCTGGCCTCCACCTCGGGCAGGTACACCGGCGAGGGGGCGTAGCGGCGGCGCACGCGCGCGGTGGCCAGGTCCTGCCCGGAGGCGCTCACCTGGTACTCCAGGGCGGAGAACGGCACGGTCACCATGCGGTCGTACAGCGCCGCCTGGGCCCGGTAGAAGGTCGTCCGCCGTCGGTCGATCGTTCTCAGGAAGGCGGCCCGGTTGTGGTGCAGCACCGCGTCGGCCCGCGCGGCGAGGACCTGTGTCGCCGCCGGGCCGGGGTCGACCTGGCCGACCTGCCCACCGCCCCGCTGCGCTGGCGCGGACTGGGCCGTTCCGCCCGTCCCGCCGGTCGCGGCCGGCACGGAGCCGCGCCCGCCGAGCAGGTCCGCGCCCAGCGCCGTCAGGCTGGCGGCCGCCACCGCCGCCGTGGCGAGCAGCGCGAGCGCGATGATCCAGCCGCGCCGCCGGCGTCCCGCGGGCCTGCCCGGCGGCGGGCCCCAGCCATAGGGCGCACCCCAGGTCGGCGGCGGAGGAGGGGGCCCCGTCCGCGGTTCAGCGGGCACAGGCAGAGGCGGCGCGGCCGCACTGGGCTCAGGCGGAGCCGGCCCGATCGCCGGCATCGGAAGGGTCGGGTCCTCCGGCGGCGCGCCCTCGCCCACCTCGTCGGAGGCTGGCGATTCCAGCCGGACGACCAGGGGAGGCGGCGGGGACGGCCCAGGCTCGGGCGACTCGGCCGCCAGCTGCTGGTCAGACGCCTGGGCCTCCTCAGGCGCCGCCGGCTCCGCCGCCGGCTCCGCCGCTGGCGCCTCCGCGTGAGCCGCAAGGTCCGACGGGTATGCCGGCCACACCCAGTCCGTCATCGCCGGCGGCGGAGGCGGCGGGCTTTCTTCCGGGGACGGCTGCGGGTCCTGGTCGCTCGTATCCATCATCGTGGAATCGTAATGCCCTCTCGGCACAGTTTGCCTGTGCGGGCGAAGAGTCCGGCCCTGGCGGGTACAAGTCCGGGCTCATTCATCCCAATGTCGCCATCGTGGGCTTGGCGATGGGCGACCCGGGATTCCAGGGCCGGCGCCGCCGGACCTGCAGCGGGGCGGGGTCAGGGCCGGGCGGCGCCGGCGAAGTCGCTCCGGATTGCCTGCTGGACCTGGACCACCCGGCCGCTGGACGGTGCGGCCACCATCAGCCCCTTGCCGATATACAGACCGACGTGGTGGATGGGGCTACCGAAGAAGACCAGGTCACCAGGCTCGAGCGAGCTCTGGGAGACGTGCGGGAGCCCGTCGTACTGCGCCGCCGCCGAGTGCGGCAGGCTCACGCCCGCGGCTGCCCACGCGTACATGGTGAGGCCAGAGCAGTCGAAGGACCCAGGCCCGTCGGCTCCCCACACGTACGGCTCGCCGAGCTGCGCGAGCGCCGTGTGGACCGCAATCGCGGCGGCGCCACTCGGCGACGGCAGGTCCGCGGGAAGGCTCACCGAGCGGGGGTCGCCGATCCGCGAGCGGAGGCGCTCGAGCTGATTGAGCTTGCGCTCGATCTGGCGCTTGCGCTTGGCGATCTCCGCGACCTCCCTGGCCTGGGCGGACTTGGCCTGCCCGACCTGGTGGACGGCGGTGCGGTAGATCCGCTGCTGAGCCAGGGCGGCGGCGAGCAGGTCGCCGTCGTACTGGGCCAGCAGGTTCAGCGTCTCGGCCTTCTGCACAAGGGTGAGGGTGTCCTCGCCGGACAGCAGCGCGGCGATGGGTCCGATACCGCTGCCCTTGTACTCGGCGGCGGCCTGCACGGCGATGCGCCGCTGGATGGCGGCGAGCTGGCCGTACTGGGCCTTGGCGACGTGCTCGGCGTCGGCAAGCTGCACGTCGAGACGGCTGACAACGATCTTTGCCTGGTTGAGCTGCTCATCCAGTTGGGAGATCTGGGTGCCGAGCCGCTCGAGGTCTGCAGGGCCGCTGGGGGCGGCGGTGGCGGCGGGAAGCACTGTCATCAAGCCGGCGGCGATGACGATCGCCGCGGCGAGGAGGACCACGGGTACGGGGATACGCCGTGACTTCCGCGCCCGCTGGGGGACGGGCACGCGCTCTGCTCTCCCTTCGTCGAACGATCCGACATGAAGCGGGGGAAGCCGACCGCGCTGGGGGAATGACGATCAGCGCGGTCGCTACTGGTGCCGAACCGTAACGAGGAGATGAGCCGAACTGCAAATTAACCGATCGGCTCATTCGCCTGAAATTACTCGAAACGCCCGCGCGGGAGCGGGAGCTGTTGTCACACCCCCCGGCTACTGTGGCTCTTGTCCAGGCCGGACCCGACGGCACCCTAGGAGGACACGGACGAGATGGCAGATCACGAGCCTTTGCGGATCAGCTGCGACGGCTGCCCTGGCGGCTGCCACGACTGCCTGGTGGAGTTCTTCACCGAGCGGGACGCCCGCGTGGTCCGGCTGGACGGCGACGACGCCGGGCGCTCCAAGCCCAGGTCCCGGCGTCCCCTCGACCCCGAGCTGGAGCGGGCGCTCAGCACCATCGCGGCCGCCGGGCTGGAGCCCGAGGTGCTCGCCGTGCGTCCCAACCGCCGCGGCGTGTCCCGCGCCTCATGAGCAGCCCGAGCTCGTCGCCGGCAGCGGCCCCGGCGACCGGTGTCGCGCCGCCGTGGACGCCTGCTGAGCCTCAGGCGCGTGGGAATCCGAAGGCGAGGCCGAGGAGGGTGGGGGCACGCGTGACGCTGGCACCCAGTGCGGCGGAGCGCTCGCGCAGCTCGTTGTCGGAGGACACCACCACCACGGGCCGCTCTGGGGGCGCGGCGTTCACGCGGGCGACGATCTCGTCGTCGGCGGTGCGGCCCGCGTCGGTGAACACCACTCCGACCGGGCCGAGCGGGAGCCTCGTCGGCACCGGCGCCACACTGGCGCCGTCGAAGACCACGGTGACCTCGGCGCCGCAGCGGCGCGCCACCCGACGGGACAGGTCGAGCAGCAGCGTGCGCTGATCCTCCAGGGTCCGGTCGGGGAAACCGCGCTCGTGCTTGCTCACGTTGTAGCCATCGACCAGCAGGAGCACGCCGGGGACCGCGAGCCACGCGCCCAGGGTCTCGGGATCGTCGGCTCCACGGCCAGCGGGGACCGGCAGCGGCTCGCGGCGCTCCGGTGGCGTCGCCGGCCCGCCGCCAGCGGGCGCCTTGCCTCCCTCGGTGGCCAGGCCCGTGGCACGGCGCAGCGCAGTCAGGTCGCGCTCGAGGGCGCCCACGGCCTCGGCCACCATCGGGTCGACCTGGATGGTGGAGCGGCGTAGGGCGCGGTACTGCCGCTGGGTCTCCGACAGCAGCGCCTGCAGCTCGGCGATCCTCCCGCCGAGCCGGCGCTGCTCGTCCGCCGCCTGGGAGCGGGCTGCCTGCAGGGCGGCCTCGGCCCTGGCCACGTCCTGCTCCAGGCTGCGGCCGCGCTGGCTCAGGCTGTGGATCTCGCGCTCGGCGCGGCGCAGCTCCTGCCTGGCGGTGCGCAACGCCTCGCGCGCGCCCCGCGCGGCGGTCGCCTGCTGGTCGGCGCGGGCGCGCGCCTGCTCCAGCTCGGTCTCTGCTCCCGCCAGGGCGGAACGGGCAGCGGCCGCCTCGGCCTGTGCGCGGCTCCTGGCGGCAGCGTCAACGGCGGCCTGGACAGCGGCATCGCCCTCTGGCCCGAGCGCGATGCCGACGCGGGCAACGGCCTCGGGCGACTCACCGCTGGCCAGCGCCTCGCCGTACCGGCCCGCCCTGACCAGCCTGGCGAGCGCCTCCTCTTCCTGAAGCACCCGCTCGTCCACGGCGGCCCTGAACCCCGGATCCAGATCGAGCGTGCGCCGCACCAGCGCAAGCACGCGGGGGTGCTTGAGGCGGCGCGGGGTCCAGGTCTGGTACTGGCGCAGCGGCCCGGGCAGGTCGGTGGAGCTTGCGGCCCGTAGCGCGGCGAGCGCGGTGTCGACATACCCGGCGAGCAGCGGCTCGGGCAGGTCGGGCAGAGGCGCCGGGATCGGCTCCCGGCTGGACGCGGGACCGGCCTCCCGCTCCTCCGAGAGCTGCCCGGGCGCGGCGATCGGGTCAGTCACTGGTGGCGTGGCTGGCTGGGCAAGCGTCCTCCTCCGGCAGACGTTCTCGGCTACCGTCAAGGGTAGTCGCGACACGCCCGAAGTGGCTGCGCACCAGTCCGGATCAGCGCGCTCGTGAATTCGTTCGCGCACTTTCTGTTGCGAGTGGGCCAGCTACGGGTACCATGCAGCCACGATGGAGAAAATCGCCTTTACCTTCCCTGGTCAGGGACGGATCGCAAAGGGTAGCGGCACGCCGTGGGTCGACGACCCGGCGAGCTGGCCGTTCAAGCGCGCCTCCGAGCTTCTCGGCTGGGACGTGCTGGAGGCGATCGAGGCCGGCAACAAGGTGCTGACGGACACCCGCAAGGCGCAGCCGGCCATCTACACGCACTCCGCCGCGTGCTTCCTGCTGGCCAAGGAGGAGGGCCTGCACCCCGACCTGGTGGCGGGCCACTCGCTGGGCGAGTTCGCCGCGATGCTCGCGGCCGGCGGGATCAGCTTCGAGGAGGGCATCGAGCTGGTGGTCCGCCGGGCCGAGCTGGCCTACGACGCCGCCGGCGGCGGAGTGATGCAGGTGATCCTGGGCCTGCCGGACAAGACCGTCGGTGAGCTGTGCCGCAAGGTGCGCAGGCAGGTCGGCAAGGTGTTCCTGGCGAACTCGAACGCGCCCGGCCAGGTGGTGATCTCAGGCGAGTCCGCCGCGGTCGAGGAGGCCGGCCGGCGGGCGCTGGCCGCCGGCGCCAAGCGCGTCCTCAACCTGCCGATCGGCGGCGGCTTCCACACCCCGCTGATGCAGGCGGCGCGCCGGCCCTTCCGCGAGGCGCTCGACCGCATCCCGCGGCGGCGGCTCGAGGTTCCACTGGTCTCCAACGCCAAGGCGAAGGTGGTGCGCAGCGGCCGCCGGGCGAGCCGGCTGCTCGCCCGCCAGCTCACCAGCCCGGTCGACTGGACCGCCTGCGTGGAGCGGCTGCGCTCGCTCGGCACCACCCGCTACGTCGAGCTCGGCCCTGGCAAGGTGCTCGAAGGGCTCATCCAGCGAATCGATCCGCGTGCGATCGTGGCGATCGCGTCGACGCCGGATGAGGTCCGCGCGCTCGCAGCCTCAGTCCGCGCCTGAGTTTCCGATTCCGCCAACGGACACCAGCAACCGCCGATCTGGGAGGCCCGTAACCCCCCTGGCAGGACGAACCGCCACCGATGTGACATCAGGAATTGTCGCGGTGAATCGGGATCGTCTCGTCGATTCGCTGTCGCTTCGGTACCCCTAAATCGCATACCATTCGCCTTCCCACCTCTGTCGGAGCCGGACGGAGGAGCAGCCACAGGAGGGCGTTGCTTTGCAGGCGTACGAGCTGCTCGAGGCCGGTCGACGGCACGTCGCCAGGGGCCAGGTGCGTCAGGCGATGGCCTGCTTCACCCGTGCCGCCGACGATCCCGAGCAGGGTGCCGAGGCACTGAGCCTGCTCGCCGCAACCTATCTGCTGCCCGGTGCCTGCGCACCGGAGCTGGCGCTGGCCAACGCGCACCGGGCCGCGCGCCACCCCGCCGCCGATCGCGAGCACCTGACCCGCTGCGCCATGGTCGCGCTGACCGCCGGCGACCCGGCGTTCGCGGACGAGCTGGCCAGCAGGGCGAGCGCCAGCGACGGTGACGCGGCTGCCGCCATCGGGGCGATCGCCAAGCTGCGTCAGGACGACCGCGCCGGGGTACGGCGGCTGCTGCGCCAGGTCGGGCACGCCAGCGGCCCGCCACCCTTCTGGCGGCGGCTGGTGGTGGAGGCGGCCACGCACGGCTGGCTGCCGGAGGCGCTGGTCGCCAGGCGGCTGATGCGGCGCGGCGGGCTGCCAGCCCCGGACCTCGGCGGCGTGCTGGTGCGTGCGCTGCCTCCGCCGGTCCACGTGGGCATGCTGCTCGCGCTCATGGTCCTGGCCCTGGCGGCGCCGGTCCGGTCGCTCGCCGAGGCTGGGATCGGCTCGCTGCTCGCGGTGGGCGGCATCGGCATCTGGACGGACCGCAGCGACGGGCGGCTCGCCTCCGCCTTCTCGGGGCTGATCTGGATCGTCGCCACCTGCGTCGCCTGGGCGCTGGTCTGGTACGGCTGAGCCACCGGCAGGGTCGTCTGGAGCCGGAAACCAACCTCTGCGTGAGACCGCAGCCGGAATGGCTCTTGCCTTGCGGCCCACCCGCGGTGCCCTCGCCGGACGCTTGACCCGAACGGGTGTTCGCCATATCGTCAACCCGCCAAGGGGCAGGAATGGGTAGGTAGAGGGCAAGCTTCCGGAACGGAGGTCCGCGAGCGTGCGAGCAGTCCAGCAGTCCCTGGATGATCTCGGTACGCCCCTCATCGACGTCGAGTTCGCGGTCCTCGATCTGGAGACCACCGGCGGCTCACCAGCCGCGGACCGCATCACCGAAGTCGGCGCCGTCAAGGTCCGCGGCGGCGAGGTCACGGGCACCTTCCACACACTGGTCAACCCCCGGATGCCGATCCCGCCGATGATCACCGCGATCACCGGCATCTCCGACACCATGGTCGCCAACCAGGAACCGATCGAGGTCGTGCTGCCATGCCTGCTGGAGTTCCTCGGCGATGCGGTCCTGGTCGCGCACAACGCCTCGTTCGACGTGCGCTTCCTGCAAGCCGCCCTCCGGGCGCACGCCTACCCACGGCTGCAATCGAAGGTCGTCTGCACCGCGCGGCTGGCCCGGGTCCTCCTCCCTCGCGACGAGGTACCGAACGTCAAGCTCGCCACCCTCGCCCGCTACCTGCGCGCCGGGACCCAGCCGTGCCACCGCGCGTTCATCGACGCCGAGGCCACCGTGGACGTCCTGCACGCACTCCTGGAGCGAGCCGCCGGCTTCGGTGTGCTCGCCCTGAACGACCTCCTGACCTTCCCGACCATCCGCACCCAGCAGCGGCACAGCTACCGGAAGATCCACCTGACCGACGGACTGCCTCGTGCCCCAGGCGTCTACCTCTTCCGCGGCCGGAACAACGAAGTGCTCTATGTCGGCAAGACCAGCAAGGACCTGCGCAGCCGTGTGCGCTCGTACTTCTCCGGGGACGGACGCGCCAAGGTGGAGGAGTTGCTCGACGCGCTGGTGACGATCGACCACGTCGTCTGCGCCAACGACCTGGAGGCAAGCGTCCGCGAGGTGCGCCTGATCCAGCGGCACCGGCCCTACTACAACCGGCGCAGCCGCGATCCGGAGCGCTGCTACTGTTACCTCAAGCTCACGCGCGAGCGCTGGCCGCGGCTCTCGATCGTCCGCAAGCCGCTCGATGACGGAGCCCACTACCTCGGCCCGTTCACCAGCACCGCCCAGGCGGAGCTGGTCAAGGACGCGATCGAGGATGCCGTACCGCTGCGGCGCTGCACCCAGGCCATCGGCGCTCGCAAGCGAGCTTCCGCCTGCGTGCTGCTGGAACTGCGCCGCTGCTCAGGTCCATGCACGGGCGAGGCCGACGCCGGCCACTATGCGGGCCACGTCGCGAGGCTCGCGCGCTGCCTCGACGGCGGCGACCCGGAACCGTTGCTGGCACCGCTCCGGGAGAGGTTGCGCCGCTACGCCGCAGAGCAACGCTACGAGCAGGCGGCTGTGACGCGCGACCGGCTGGAGGCGCTGCGCCGCGCCCTCGACGACCGGCGACGCATCGCCACGATCCGCGCCGCCGGCGAGCTGGTCCTGGCCACGCCGCATCCCCGCGGGCGCGAGGTCACCGTGCTGCGCCACGGCCAGCTCGTCTCGGTCACGATCGTGCCGGCAGGCGACGCGATCCAGCCTGCGACCAGCGCCTCGGAGCATGGCCCCGAGCCGATCACCGGCCCCCCGCCGCGGCATCTCGTTGACGAGATACGGCTGGCGGCGCGGTGGCTCGACCAGGTCGCCGGCGAAGCGGAGGTGGTCGCCGTCAGTGGCACGCTCGCCAGCCCGGCAATCGGTGGCGCCGCACTCCAGGTCCGCTACGACCCTGGAAGGCAACGCCACCTCGTTCCTGGCGACGCCCGAGGCCGACCGATGCTTCGACCTCGGGCGCTTCCCGGGCGCCGCTCCGAGCGCGCGCCCAAGGCGCCTCACGTCTGAGATCGCTGGAGGGACCGGACGGCCGTGACAGCGCGCATCCCTACAATGCCCGGGAGGGGACCAGTCGCTGGAGGGATCGGTCATGGAGCAGCGTTCTGTCGTCGTCGTCTCGGCCAGGCGCACGCCGATCGGCAAGTTCATGGGCGCATTCGCCGAGGTCCCCGCGGTCGACCTCGGCGTCACCGCGGCCCGCGCCGCGCTCGACGATGCCGGCCTGGATCCCGGCGAGATACAGGAGACGGTGGCCGGTCACGGCCGCCAGGCCGGCAACGGCCCGAATCCCGGGCGGCAGGTCTCGGTCCGCGCCGGCGTGCCCGAGACCGTGCCCGCCTACACGGTCAACAAGGCATGCGGCTCGAGCACCAAGGCGCTCACCCTCGCGGCCGGCTCGATCATCCTCGGTGAGATCGACGTGGCCCTGGTGGTGGGCATGGAGAACATGACCCGCACCCCGTACCTGCTGCGGCACCTGCGCGGCGGCCTTCGCATGGGCGACGCGCCGATCGAGGACGGCATGAGCTCCGACGGCTTCATGGACCCGCTGGCCGGCGAGGCCATGGGCGAGACCGCGGAGAACCTGGCGGAGCGGTACAAGGTCACGCGCGAGGAGCAGGACCAGTTCGCCCTGCAGTCGCAACGGCGGGCGGTGGCCGCCTGGGAGCGTGGCCGCCTCGCCGACGAGGTCATCCCGGTCGACACATTCGACGCCAGGTCGCGCACGTTCACGGTGGAGCGGGACGAGCACCTCCGCCCGGGCACCACACTCGAGCGGCTGGCCAGGCTGGCACCGGTGTTCCGCGACCCCGGCACGGTCACCGCCGGCAACTCCTCCGGCATCTGCGACGGGGCGGCCGCCCTGGTCCTGATGGCCGAGGAGGCGGCGCGGGCGCGCGGCATCCGGCCGCTGGCCCGGGTGGTCGGCTGGGCCAGCGCGGGGGTCGACCCGCACATCATGGGCTGGGGGGTGGTGCCGTCCACCCAGCGGGTTCTGGCCAAGCTCGGCTGGTCCCTGCCGGAGATCGACGTGGTCGAGGTCAACGAGGCGTTCGCGGCGCAGGTGCTGGCCTGCGACCGGGAGCTCAAGTTCGACTGGGAGCGCACCAACGTCAACGGCGGCGCGATCGCCATCGGCCACCCGATCGGCATGACCGGGGCGCGCATCGTCGGCGCGGCCGTGCACGAGCTGCAGCGCCGCGGCGGCCAGCGGGCCCTCGCGACGCTGTGCATCTCCGGCGGGCAGGGCATGGCGGTTGCCCTCGAGGCGACCGGCTGACCCCGCTCCCGCCGGCCGGCACCCGGCCTGGGCGCTCGCCGCCCGGCGGGCCTGGCCGCCCGGTCCAGGCGTGGCTCGCGTACCTCGTGTAGGGTCCGGGAAGCGGACAGGGCAGCGGCCGCCCGACGGCCCACGAGCGGAGGAGCGCACATGGTCACCGCGATCGTGCTCATCACCTGTGAGGTCGACCGCACGTCGGAGACGGCCGAGGCGCTGGCGGACCTGGACGGCATCAGCGAGGTGTACTCGGTGGCGGGCGACTGGGACCTGGTCGCCGTCGTCCGCGTCGGCAGCCACGACGATCTCGCCGAGATGGTCACCGACCACGTCCGCAAGACCCGTGGGGTGGCCGCCACCCAGACGCTGATCGCCTTCCGCACCTACTCCCGCCATGACCTCGACCGCATGTTCTCGGTCGGCTTCGAGGCCGCCGGCCAGCCGGACTAGGACGACGAGGCCGCCCGCTGCGACACCTCCACCCAGGCGTCGACCTTGGCCGCGGCCCTGCCCTCGTCGATCGAGCGGGCGGCCAGCTCGAGGCCGTCGACGAGGCTCAGCGCCGCGTCGGCGGCGACCAGGGCGGCGGCGGCGTTGAGCAGCACGAAGTCCCTCTGCGGGCCGCCATGACCCGCCAGGACCGACTTTGCGATGGCGAGGTTGCGGTCGGCGTCCCCGCCGAGCAGGTCCTCCCTGGAGGCGCTGGCGAGCCCCAGTGCCTCCGGGTCGACCTCCAGCTCGCGCAGGCTGTCCGGGCCGACCTCGAGCATCGTCGAGGTGGTGGTCAGCGTCAGCTCGTCGAGCCCGTCGTGGCCGTAGAAGACCATCGCGTGCCTGATGCCGGTGCGCCGCAGCACCTCGGCCATGAGCGGGGCCATGCGCGGGTCGGCGACGCCGATGGCCGCGTGGCCGGCGCGGGCGGGGTTGGTCAGCGGGCCGAGGAAGTTGAACACCGTCGGCACGCCCAGCTCGCTCCGGGTCGGGCCGGCGAACCGCATGGCGGGGTGGAACACCGGCGCGAAGCAGAAGCCGATGCCGACCTCGTCGATGCAGGCGGCCACGCCGTCGGGCGGCAGGCTGATGGCGACCCCGAAGGCCTCCAGCAGGTCGGCGCTGCCGCACAGGCTGGAGGCGGCGCGGTTGCCGTGCTTGGCCACGCGCTTGCCGGCGCCGGCCACGACCAGCGCGGCCAGGGTCGACACGTTGAACGTGCCGGCGCGGTCGCCGCCGGTGCCGACGACGTCGACCAGCGGGCCCTCGACCCGCATCGGGGTCGCGGCGGCCAGCATCGCCCGGACCAGGCCGGTCATCTCGGTGACGGTCTCGCCCTTGATGCGCAGGCCGACGGCGAAGGCCGCGATCTGTGCGGAGGTGGCCTCGCCGGACAGCACCGCGCCCATCGCCGCCGCCGCCTCGGCCTCGGTCAGGTCCTCATGTCGCAGAAGCCGCCCGAGCACGCCGGGCCAGGTGAAAGAGGTCTGGTCTTGGTCGGCCACCGCTGAGCTCCCCGCTGAGGTCCCGATGAGGTCGCAGTTTTCGGCGCAAGCCTAGCTCAGTGGTGCAAGTTGCCCGCAACGTCGTGCGTGGGCAGCGGTCCAAGCGGCTTGCTCCCCGGCTCAGGCCGGCTGCGCCTCGGTGCCCAGGGCGCCCAGGACGATGTCGACCACACTGTCGCGGTCGAGCTGGAGGCGGTCACCGGTCATCGACTGCAGCTCGGCCAGGCTCTTGACCAGCGCCTCGTGCGAGGCGAGCACGCGTTCGGCCACGCTCGGCGTGATGGTGGCGTAGGAGGGGGCGAAGGCGAACCCGCAGAACGGGCAGCGGAACCCGTCGAATGGCCGGATGAGCTGGTCGAGGAGCAGCTCGCGGTGACAGGACCCGCAGTGCGCGGAGATGCTCATGAGGCGGCCCCCTCCTCGAGCGCGGGCACCGCGCCGCGATGCTCGTCCACCAGGCGACCCGCCACCTGGGCCAGCGCGAACGGATCGACCGGCCGGTAGACCAGGGCGTCCGCGCCCGCCCAGCGCGCCAGCCAGTCGTCCTGGGGCCGCTCCAGCACCACGATGACCGGACAGGCGGTCCCGGGGGACGCCTTGACGTCCCGGGTGATCCCGAAGGCGCCGTAGGGGGTGACCCCGACCTCGACGACGATCAGGTCGGGACGTCGCGCCTCGGCCAGGACGACGGCGTCGTTGCCGTCGGCCGCCTCGAGGAACTGGACCTCATCGGCCGGGCGACCGCTCTCGAGCCGCTCGAGGGCCAGCCGATAGCGCTCGCGAGCGCGCTGGTCGCTCGCCACCAGGAGGACCTTGATCACGAATGCCCCTCTTCCGCGCCGGTCAATGTCACCTCGGTAAGAGTGAACACCATCGAGGGGTACCACGTCCCGTCGCGGCGGACCGCGATCACCGAGCCGGACGGGTCGGCGCCGAGGTTGACCCTCACCACCCCGTCGGCCACCCGCTCCGTCCCGGTGACCGCAGGGGCAGCCGCGTGGCTCCGGGGACCGGGGCGATTCTGGGTACCAGGGGGGCTGAGGGGGCTGAGGGGATCCGCGCGGGGTGAGGGGAGGAGCCCGAAGAGGAGGTCGCCGCCGAGCCCGTCCGGGAGCGGCGGCAGCGCCGGTCTGTACGCCTCGACGGCGTTGCGTTCGTCGGGCGCAAGCTGCGCCGCGACCTCGGCGACCGACCGGCCGGCCGTTGCCAGCAGGGCGCTCACCGCGGCCTCGGGCGAGGACGCGCCGGGCGTCGGGGCAGCGGTGAGCCTGGCGTAGTCGACCGTGTCTCCGGTGGTCGCCAGCCGGGACCACTCCAGCGCGGTGGGGAGCAGGGCGACGTACCAGCGGCCGCCGGCGCGGACCGTGACGACGCGCAGGGAGGTCACCCGGTTGTCGGTCCCCTCGGCCACGCGCCGGCGCGCCTCGTCGAGCGGGAGCTCCACGCCGGAGCCGCCGTTGGAGCGCAGACGCACGGTCCCCGACACCGCTTCGAGCACGGCCACGTCGTCGCTGCCGCCGACCTGTCTGAAGCGGACGTCGCGGGCGCTGGCGCCCACGATCCCCATCGGGTCGCGGCCGGCGGGCAGGCCGGCGATCAGCTTGGCGGCGCGCTCGGCGTACGTCGTGACCAGCAGGCGCTCCTCGCCGGTGAGGTAACGGGCGGCCCGGGTGAGGGCGGCGGCGTCGAGCTGGTCGCGGTCCAGCGCGGCCAGCAGCCCGCTCGCCGCAGCCTCCGGCGAGCCCGCCCCCGAGCCGGCGACGCCGTGCTGGCGCGCGGCCACCAAGCCGATCATGCCGAATACGAGCAGCAGCGCGATGAGGCTGGCGATCAGGCCTGGGCCGACGCGGCCCTGTGGGGGAGGCGGCGGCTCAGGAGTCCAAGCCTCGACCGCTGGATGCTCCTGAGCGGCGGGCATGGCGCTAGTTCTTCGGCTTGGCCGTGGGCCCCCGCCAGGGGTAGCCCATGGTGTGCTTCCAGCAGTTCGGGCCTGGGTTGTACTGCGAGAGCGGCTCGCCGCACTGGGGGCAGGACCGACCGCCCGGGAAGGTCTTCTGAACGCTTTTCGCCGGGCTCGCCTGGGCCCTGGCGCCCTGCACCGCACGTCCCTTGGAAGGCATGTGATCCCATTCCTTACGACACTTGAGCTGCCGGATCAGTCTGCCACTTGCGAGCCTGGCGGCGCAAAGGCGAATCGAGGGAAACGCCCTGCTCAAGGGGTATCACGGCGGTCGCGTCGCTGCGTCCCGCTCGGCGGTGTGCAACCATGCAGGATCATGAGCGAGCCCATCCAACCCGCCGCGGGCCGGCGCGGGGCCGTGGTCGACTTCGACCACGTGACCAAGCGCTACGGCGGCAAGCGCGACAGCCCGGCGGTGCAGGAGCTGTCCATGCACGTCCCCGGCGGCGAGGTGTGCGTGCTGGTGGGGCCCTCGGGCTGCGGCAAGACCACCACGCTGAAGATGGTGAACCGGCTGGTGGAGCTGACCAGCGGGCGGGTGCTGCTGGACGGCGACGACATCGCCCGCCGCAACCCGGTCGAGCTGCGCCGGCGCATCGGCTACGTGATCCAGCAGACCGGCCTGTTCCCCCACCTCACGGTGGGCGCCAACGTCGCCACCGTGCCGCGCCTGCTCGGCTGGGACAGCCAGCGCACGCGCGCGCGCGTCGACGAGCTGATCGAGCTGGTCGGGCTGGACCCGGCCAGGTACCGCGACCGCTACCCGGCGCAGCTCTCCGGTGGGGAGCGCCAGCGCATCGGCGTGGCCAGGGCGATCGCGACCGACCCGCCGGTGCTGCTGATGGACGAGCCCTTCGGCGCGGTCGACCCGATCACCCGCGAGCGGCTGCAGAACGAGTTCCTGCGGCTGCAGCGGCAGCTCGCCACCACCATCCTGTTCGTGACCCACGACATCGACGAGGCCATCAAGATGGGCGACCGCATCGCGGTCTTCAAGCCCGGCGGCACGCTGGCCCAGTACGACACGCCCGTGGCCGTGCTGGAGCAGCCCGCCGACGGCTACGTCGCCCGCTTCGTCGGCGCCGACCGCGGGCTGAAGCGCCTGTCGCTGTCGCGGGTCAAGGAGATACCGCTCGGCCGGCCCGTCACGGTCAGGGTCGGCGAGGACGCCGCCGCCGCCGCGCGCGTGCTGGACGCGGCGACGGCCGCTTACGTCCTGCTGGTCGACGACGAGGAGCGGCCTGTCGGCTGGCTCGGGCCCAAAGACCTCGCCCGCCCCGGGCCGATCGTGGCGGAGCGCGCCTCCAGCCCGGAGCCGCTGCTCGACGGCGAGTCCACCCTGCACGACGCCCTCTCGGCCATGCTCGGCTCCGCGGTCCGGGAGGGCCTGGTCGTCGACGGGCGCGGCAGGCTGCTCGGGTCGCTGTCAATCGAGGCGATCTCGAGCGTGCTGCAACAGGAAGGGGGCCTGACTGTCCCCGCTTCCGGGTAACGTAGACCCCCGGCAATCAGGTGGGACGATGACCCGTCGCGCACGGGAGGTAACGACGTGAACAAGCCCCTGCTGCAGCCCAGCTGGTTCCTCTAGGGCGCCGCCGTGAGGCCCGCGCTCGCGCAGGTGCGCCAGGGTCCGCTGGTCGACTGGCCGTGGATCGGGGGGCACGTCGACGACATCGTCAGGCTGCTGCTGCGGCACGTCGAGCTCACCGTCATCGCCGTCTGCCTCGGCTTCGCGATCTCCTCCGCCCTCGCGCTGCTGGTCGTGCGCTGGCGCTGGCTGTACCCGCCGGTCGCGTCGGTCGCCGGCATCCTGTACACCATCCCGAGCCTGGCGCTGTTCGCCGTCCTGGTCACGATCACCGGGCCGACCATCACCACGGCCGAGATCGCGCTGGTCAGCTACACGCTGCTGATCCTCCTCCGCAACATCGTCACCGGCCTGGACGGCGTGCCGCGCGACGTGCGCGAGGCGGCCGTGGGCATGGGCTTCTCCCCCCTCCAGGTGCTGCTCAAGGTCGACCTGCCGCTGGCCCTGCCGGTGATCGTGGCCGGCGTGCGCGTGGCCACCGTCACCACCATCGGCCTGGTCACGGTCGCCGCGCTGATCAACGTCGACAACCTCGGCACCTTTATCAGCCAGGGTCTGCAGCAGTTCTTCATCACCGAGATCCTGCTCGGCGCGGTGCTCTCCATCGCCCTGGCGGTGGTCGCTGACCTCGCCCTGCTCGCCGTCCAGCGCCTGATCGCGCCCTGGTCGCGGCAGACCGCGGGAGCGGCCGGATGAGCGGCGTGGTGGACTTCATCGTTCAGCACCGCGCCGACGTGCTGCAGGCGGTGGCCCAGCATCTCGAGATCTCCGCGCTGGCGCTGGCGATCGCGCTGCTGCTGGCGCTGCCGCTGGCGCTGTGGCTGGCGCACACCGGCCGCGGGTCCTTTCTCGCGATCAACGCCTCCAACGTGGGCCGGGCCCTGCCAAGCCTGGCGCTCATCGCCGTCGCCGTGCCCTGGGGCGGGCTGCGGCCGCGCACCGCGATCTTCGCGCTGGTCCTGCTCGGCATCCCGCCGATCGTCACCAATGCCTACGTCGGCGTTCGCGAGGTCGACCGGGACGTGGTCGAGGCCGCCCGCGGCATGGGCATGCGCGCGCTCCAGGTGCTGCGCATGGTCGAGCTGCCGCTGGCGGCGCCGGTGATCATGGCGGGTATCCGCACCGCCTCGGTCCAGATCATCGCCACCGCCACTCTGGGCGCCCTGGTCGCCGTCGGCGGGCTCGGCACCTTCATCACCAATGGGCTGGCCGTCGGCGACAAACCGAGCGTCCTCGCTGGCGCGCTGCTGGTCGCGGTGCTGGCGGTGCTGGCCGACGCGGGCTTCGGCGCGCTGGAGCGCGCCGTGACGCCCACCGGGGTGCGGCTGGAGCGCAGCCGCGACCTGGAGGCCGCGCCGGTCGCCGAGCCCCTGACCGAGGCCCGCGCCGGGGCCGGCGCGGGCGACAGGGCGGGATAACGGCGGGTTAGGGAGCCTGCCAGAGGCCAAGACGTACGAAACCACGACAAGGGAGCGCAAACCATGAGCATGAGACGTCGCTGGACGATCGTGGCCGCGCTGGCCGCGCTGTCCCTGGCGCTGGCCGCCTGCGGCGGCGACGACAACAGCTCGGGCGGCGGGTCGCAGGGCGGCGGCACCAAGACCGTCCGGATCGGCTACGTCGACTTCAGTGAGCAGGCCATCCTGAGCCAGATCTACGGGCAGGCGCTGACCAAGGCCGGCTACCAGGTCTCCTACCAGAAGTACGCCACCAGGGAGCTGGCCGACCCGGCGCTGTTCTCCGGCAAGTACGACATGCTGATCGAGTACGCCGGCTCGGACCTCACCTTCCTGGGTGGCACGCCCACCTCCGACGACCAGAAGGTGCTCGCCGATCTGAAGACCAAGCTGCAGCCCAAGGGCGTCACCGTGCTGGACCAGGCGCCCATGAGCGACCAGCAGGCCATCACGGTGACCCAGGCCACGGCGCAGAAATACGGCCTCACGACCCTGTCCGACCTGGCCAAGGTGGCTCCGCAGCTGGTCTTCGGCGGCCCGCCGGAGTGCGAGAACCGCGCGACCTGCTACAAGGGCATGCAGGACACCTACGGCATCAGGTTCAAGCAGTTCAAGGGACTGGCCCAGGGCTCGATCAAGTACCAGGCGCTGCTGTCCAACCAGATCCAGGTGGCGCTGTCGTTCTCGACCGACGGGATCATCGCCAAGCAGAAGCTGGTGGTCCTGCAGGACGACAAGAAGCTGTTCCCGCCCGACCACGCCGTGCCGGTGGTGCGCAACGACTTCCTCGGCAAGGCCGCCGCCGACTTCCAGAGCACCGTCAACAAGGTCAGCGGGACCATCACCACCGACGACATCACCGGCCTGAACGGCAGGGTCGACATCGACCACGATGACGCCGAGACGGTGGCCAAGGACTTCGCAACCGAGAAGGGGCTGGTGTAAAGATCGAGGACCATGGAGACGTACCTCGACGCGGCGTCCACCACTCCGCTGCATCCCAGGGCGCGCGAGGCGTTCGAGCGCGCCCTGGATGCCTTCGGTGACCCCGCGCGCATGTACGGCCGGGCACGGCGGGCGCGGCTCGAACTGGACCGCGGGCGCGAGCAGGTGGCCGTGGCGCTCGGCGCCCGGCCCGACGAGGTGGTCTTCACCTCTGGCGGGACCGAGGCCCTCAACCTGGCGGTCGCGGGCATGGCCCGCGGCGCCCGGCGGCGGCGGCACCTCGTCGTCTCCGCGGTCGAGCACACCGCCGTGCTCGCCGCCGCCCGGGCGCTGGCCGCGCAGGGCTTCGAGGTCACCGAGGTCGGCGTCGACCACCACGGCAGGGTCGATCCAGCCGAGCTGGAGGCGGCCGTGCGCGACGACACCCTGCTGGTCTGCCTGCAGCACGCCAACCATGAGGTGGGCACGGTGCAGCCGGTGCGCGAGGCGGCGGACGCCGCCCACGCGCGCGGCGCGGTCCTGCTGGTCGACGCCTGCCAGACTGTCGGCCGCCTGCCGGTGGACGTCGACGACCTCGGCGCCGACCTGCTCGCGGTGAGCGCCCACAAGTGCTACGGCCCGCCGGGCGCCGGCTGCCTGGTGGCGCGGCGTAGCGCCCGCCTCAAGGCGGTGCTGCTCGGCGACGAGCGCGAGCACCGCCGCCGCGCCGGCATGGAGAACCTGCCCGGGATCGCGGCGATGGCCGCCGCGCTCGGGGCGCGGGTCGCGGACGGCCCGGGCGAGCGGCCGCGGCTGGAGCGGCTCGCCGAGCGCCTGCGGAGCGGCCTGGACGCGATCCCCGACGTGGTGGTCCACGGCCATCCCAGCGAGCGGCTCCCCCAGCTGGTCGCCTTCAGCGTGCTGTACGTGGAGGGCGAGGCGTTGCTGGTGCTGCTCGACGCCAAGGGGATCGCGGTCCACTCCGGCTCCTCCTGCACCGCCGACACCCAGGAGCCGTCGCACGTGCTCGCCGCCATGGGCGCGATCACGCACGGCTCGGTGCGGGTGTCGTTCCTGGGCGACGCCACCGAGGCCGACGTCGACCGGCTGCTCGAGGTCCTGCCCGGCGCGGTCGAGGACCTGCGCGAGATGGCCGAGCTCGACAGTCAGGCGGTCGAGCGGGCGGCGGGCGGTGCGGGCCCGTGACCGCGCCTATGGGTACCGTGGTCGACTGCCTCGGGCTCGCCTGCCCCATCCCGGTGGTGCGACTGGCCAAGGCGATCAGTCAGGTCGAGGTCGGCCAGGTCGTGGAGCTGCTCACCGACGACCCCGGCGCCAAGGTGGACATCCCGGTCTGGTGCCGTCTCAAGGACCAGGAGCTGCTCGGCCGCGACGACAACCCCGGGGGCGGCTGGCGCTTCCGGGTGCGGCGGGCACATCAGCGCCGCATCTGACACACCCGGCAAATCCCCCACGGCTGCGCGCCAGCGCTCGCCGAAGGCCATGGGGGTCACTACACTTTTAGTTCCGGGTCGGCTCCACGTCGCCGGTCATCGCCGCCGGAGCCACGATTCGCGCAGCTTGGGAAGGGACATGTCGACCTCGCTCCCAACCTCCGGACCCGCGGCGGGAGAGCGCCGGCCGCGGCCGTCAAGCGCCGTCCCGGCACGGCCGCCGAGGCCCGCCAGCCCACGCGACCGGCTCGCGGCCATCACCGCCCACCTGACCCGCGCGGCCATCCGCGCCACCCGCGCGGGCACCGGCAGCACCCTGCCCGGCCGTCTCGCCGAGCGGATCGCCCCGGGCGTCCTCGGCCGTGCCAGCCGCGGCCTGAAGCCGATCGTGCTGGTCTCCGCCACCAACGGCAAGACCACCACCACCGCGCTGCTGCGCGCCGCACTCGAGGCCGGCGGGCGGCGGGTGCTCAGCAACTCGACCGGCTCCAACCTGCACCGCGGCCTGACCACCGCGGTGCTCTGCTCACGCGGCAGCGCCGACTGCGCCGTCTTCGAAGTCGACGAGGCCACGCTCCCGAAGATCATCGACGAGCTCGATCCGGACATGCTGGTCCTCCTCAACCTCAGCCGCGACCAGCTCGACCGCTACTACGAGGTCCACTCGCTCGCCGGACGCTGGCGCGCAGCGGCCGGCAGGCTCTCAGCAGGCGCCAAGGTCGTGGCGGTCGACCACGACCCGCTGGTCAGTCACGCCGCCGGCAACGCCCCCCAGACCATCACCGTCGGCATCGCCGGCGCCCCCCTCGGCCGCGACGCCGCCGGCTGCCCCGCCTGCGGCGAGCTGCTCGTCCGGTCCGGGTCGGGCCGTCCGTGCTGCCCCGCCTGCGGCTGGCGGCCCCCGCCTCGGCAGGTCGAGGCCGAATGGCACGGGTCCGAGGTGCACCTGCGCGGCCTCGGCGCCGACGTCCGGGCCACCCTGCCCGTGCCAAGCCCTGGCTACACGGCCAACGCCACCGCCGCCTGGGCGGCAGCGGTCAGCCTCGGCATCCCACCCGGGGAGGCGATCCGGGCCATCGCCGGCGTCCGGGTGATCGAGTCGCGCTACGGAGAGGCGGCCTGGCGCGGGCGCACCATCCGGCTCCTGCTCGCGAAGAACCCCGCGGGCTGGGACGACGTCCTCGCCGCCGTCGCCGCCAGCAGGCGGCCCGCCGCGGTATCGATCAACGCCGGCATCCCGGACGGACGCGACACCTCCTGGATCTGGGACGTCGACATGGGCGCGCTCCGCGGACGCCCGGTCGTGGTCGCGACCGGCGAGCGCGCCGCCGACGCCGCCCTGCGCCTCACCGTCGCCGGCATCGACCCGGTCCTCGAGCCACAGCTCGAGGACGCCCTGCTCCGAGCGGCCGAACCGGGGGAGGCCATGGACCTGCTGGCCGACTACACCTCATTCCAGGCCGCCAGGGACCTCCTCGACAATGGCTGAGCGGATCCGCATCGGCATCGTCTACCCGCAGCTCCTCGGCACCTACGGCGACCGCGGCAACGCCGAGGTGCTCGCCTGGCGGCTGCGCCAGCGCGGCCACGACGCCATCGTCGTCGACCTGCCCGCGCCCGAGGCCATCCCCGCCGGGCTCGACGCCTACGTCCTCGGCGGCGGCGAGGACATGAACCAGGCCGCCGCGGTCCGGCTTCTCCTCGGCGACCAGGGCAGCGGCCTGCGCGCCGCGCTCGCCGGCGACGCCCCGACGCTCGCCGTCTGCGGCAGCCTGCAGCTCCTCGGCAGCATCTACCTGGACAGGACGGGCCAGAAGGTGCCAGGAATGCATCTCCTTGACCTCGAAACCACCGCCACCGGGCCACGCTGCGTCGGTGAGGTCATCGCCCAGATGCCGGACGGCACCCTGCTCAGCGGGTTCGAGAACCACGGCGGGCGCAGCCGGCTCGGAACCGGCGCCGAACCGCTGGCGACCGTCCTGCACGGCAACGGCAACAACGGCGAGGACCGCAGCGAGGGGGCCCGCCGCGGCAACCTCATCGCCACCTACCTCCACGGACCCGTGCTCGCCCGTAACCCCGTCCTCGCCGACGCCTTCGCCGGGGCCATCCTCGAGCGCCGTGGCGAGCCTGGCCAGCTCCCCCCCATCGAGCCCGACCCCGGCGCAGCGCTCCATGCCGCCCGCCTGCGCGCGGCCGGCTTCGGAGCGGGCGCGAGCACGCGTTCGCAGAGGGTGGACAGGCGCACGCGCTGGCGACTCGCCAGGCGGCACGTGGCGCGTTGAAGAGCTGCCCAGCGGCTGGGCCGCCCCGCCCCGGGGAGTTAGTGGAAGCTCTCGCCGCAGGCGCAGGACCCCTGGGCGTTGGGGTTCTCGATCACGAACCCGGACTTCTCCAGCGTGTCCATGTAGTCGATCGAGGCGCCGCCGAGGTAGGGAGCGCTCATGCGGTCGGTGACCACCTGGACGCCGAGCGTCTCGCCGCGGACGTCGCCCTCGAGCGAGCGGTCGTCGAAGAACAGGGCGTAGCGGAGACCGGAGCAACCACCCGGTTCGACTGCGACACGCAGGGCAAGGTCCTCGCGACCTTCCCGGGTGAGCAGGTCGCGCACTTTGGCGGCTGCACTCTCGGTCAGGTTCAGAACCGGCGTGACGGTCTGCGTAGCCTCAGACATCGTGCTCCTTTCACACCCGGCTGGGCCGGGAGGGGTTCGTTCACGCCACAACGACATGCTAACGATGATCCGATGATAGCGCTCCAACGACATGCGACCATAGAGGCTGCGGCAGCCTGTCAGCCTCGCCGCTCCTGTGCCACCTCGCAGACGTGGCCACCGCTGACCCGCAGCAGGTCACGGGAGGAGATCGGGAAGACGTGGCGGGGCGTGCCGGCGGCGGCCCAGAGGGTGTCGAGGCGGGTCAGGTCGCGGTCGACCAGCACCTCGATGGGCTGCGGGTGGCCGAAGGGCGGGGTGCCGCCGATGGCGTAGCCGGTGGCGGCGCGGGCCTGGTCGGCGTCGGCCTTGCGGACGCTGGCCGCGCCCAGCCGGTGCGCGACCCTGGCTGGGTCGACCAGGTTCGCCCCGCTGGTGAGGACCAGCACGGGCCGCCCGTCGGCCATGAACACCAGCGACTTGACGATCTGCTCGACGGCGCAGCCGACCGCCCTGGCCGCCTCGAGCGCGGTGCGGGTCCCGTCGGGGAACTCGCGTACGGCCAGCTCGAGGCCGAGCGCTCGGCCCGCCTGCAGCACGTTCCTCGCCTGCCTCGGTAGCTCGTTCATCGACAGCTCGTTCACGGTGGCTCCAGCGGTTGGATGGCTCCAGCAGTGCGTTTCAGGGTAGCGAGGCCCAGGCGCGCCCGACGCGCTCGGCGAGGCGCTGCAGCAGCGGTGCGGCCTCAGCGATGCTGCGCTCGACGTCCGGCTCGAGCTGGGTGAGCGCGTGGGCCTCCTCGATGCCGGCGGCGCGGAGCTCGCGCTCGGCGACCTCGACCACGCCGCCGAGGGCGACCACCGGGACGCCGTGGGCGGCGGCGGCGCGGGCCACCCCCAGCGGCGCCTTGCCGCGCAGGCTCTGGAAGTCGATCTTGCCCTCGCCGGTGATGACCAGGTCGGCGCCGGCGGCGGCGGTGTCGAAGCCGATCAGCTCGAGGACCAGGTCGATGCCGCTGCGAAGGTCAGCGCCGAGGAAGGCGATCGCGCCGGCACCGAGCCCGCCGGCCGCGCCGGCGCCGGGGGTGTCGGCCAGGTCGATGCCGAGGTCGGCCTGGAGGACGCGGGCGTACCGGCGCAGGGCGGAGTCGAGCAGCAGCACGTCCTCGGGACTGGCGCCCTTCTGGGGTCCGTAGACGGCTGCGGCGCCCTGCGGGCCGACCAGCGGGTTGTCGACGTCGGCGGCGACCGTGACGTGGACCTGCCCGATGCGGGGGTCCAGCCCGCCGGCGTCGAGGCGGGCCAGCCGCAGCAGGGCGGCGCCGCCTGGTGGCAGCGGCTGGCCGGCGTCGTCGAGGAAGCGCGCGCCGAGGGCGCTGGCCATGCCGGCGCCACCGTCGGTGGTGGCGCTGCCGCCGATGCCGAGGACCAGCTCGCGCGCGCCGCGATCGAGCGCGGCGCGGATGAGCTCACCGGTGCCGTAGGTGGTCGCCTCCAGCGGCGCCCGCCGGCCGCCCGGCAGCCGCTTCAGCCCGGACGCCTCGGCCATCTCGACGAACGCGCGGTCGCCGCGGAGCGCGATGGCGGCGTCCACCGGCTGGCCGGTGGGGCCGGTGGCGCGGACCGGGACGCGCTCGAACCCGGCGGCGACGACCGCCGCCAGCGTGCCCGCCCCGCCGTCGCCGACCGGCAGGCGGGCCACCACGGCGTCGGGGCGGGCACGCAGCAGGCCGGCCTCGATCGCCCGGGCGGCCTGATCGGCCGTCAGGCTGCCCTCGAACTTGTCCGGTGCCACCACGACGCGCATTGGCGAAACGATAGCCGAAGCGGCCCCCCCAGCGGCCGCCCGGCGGGTACGATAGCTGCCCATGGGACGCCGGTCGCGGGCACGTCCCCGCACTGCCAGCCGCCCACCTGTCACGGCGGGCGGCTCCAGCGCGCGCCGCGACTCCACGGGCCGGCGCCTGCTGGGCCTGTTCAACCCGCGCAGGGCTCCGAGCAAGTCCCGGGTGCGCGCCGCCGCCGCGATGTTCGCCGTGCTGAGCCTGGTCCTGGTCGTGCTCGGGCTCCTCCTCAGCCGCGCCTACCTCCAGCCCGCTCTGCTCACCGCCATCCTCGCGCTGCTGTGGGGCGCGCGGTCGGCCACGATGCGGTAGGTCCCATGGCCGTGGAGCGGGACGTCCGGTCGCTGCAAGAGGGCCTGAAGGTGACCCATCGCGGTGTCGGGCGGCTGCTGGCCGACCTGGCTCCGGATGCCTGGACGGCGACCGTGCCAGCCACGCCGGCATGGTCGGTCGGGGACGTGGTCAGCCATCTCGCGGAGGGCGAGCGGGCTGCCCTGGCGGTGGCCACCAGGCAGCCGCTGGAGGGAGCGGTGGGCGGCGACCCCACCGCGGCGAGCATCGACCAGTGGACCGCCGGGCAGGTCGCCGCGCACGCCGGCGAGACGCCGACGGCGCGTCTGCACGCGTGGGAGGCGGCCGCGGACGCCTGGCGCTGGCACCTTTCCGCGGTCGAGGGCGATGGCTGGCGCCAGCGGGTGCCCTGGGTGCTCGGGCCGGTCGCGCTGCGCACCCTGGCGCAGCTCCGGCTGAACGAGGCGTGGCTGCACGGCCGTGACATCGCCGAGGCGGTCGGTGCCGGCTTCGAGGTCGACCCGGCCACGCTCGCCTGGATGGCGGACCTGGCGGCGCGGGTGATCCCGGGAGGCCTGTCGCGCCGCGGCCGGCCCCACCCGGGCGCCGCGATCGTGGTGCGGCTCGGTGACACCGGAGAGTGGCTGGTCGGCGGCGCCGTGGGCGAGCGCCCCGAGCCGGGCCGCGAACCCGACCTGGTGCTCGAGGCTGAGCCGCTCGCGTTCGTGCTGCGCGCGGCCGGACGGACCCGGTCCGACCCCTGGCGTGCCAGCGGCGACCAGACCCTCGCCGCCGACGTGGCCGCGACGCTCCATTCTCTGGCATGACCCGCCGCAACTGGGGACGCCGCCAGCTCTCGACTAGAATGTGCATGCTTTCACGAACTTGGAGCGATCCGGAACGGAGTCGCCAACATGCCGGCCACCAGCGCTGACACCGTCGTGTTCCTCGACCTTCTCGGTCCCCAGCGGGCATCCGAGAAGGGCACGACCTGCCCCGGCGAGCTACCGCCCGCCTCCGACCCCGAGCTGGTCGAGCGCGCCAGGGCAGCCCGAGCGACCCTCGGCGAGCGCGCCTTCGTCCTCGGCCACCACTATCAGCGCGACGAGGTGATCCAGTTCGCCGACGCTCGCGGCGACTCCTTCCGGCTCGCCCAGCAGGCGGCGGCCCGGCCCGAGGCCGAGTTCATCGTCTTCTGCGGCGTCCACTTCATGGCGGAGTCCGCCGACATCCTGACCGCCGACCACCAGCAGGTGGTGCTGCCCGACCTCGCGGCGGGCTGCTCCATGGCGGACATGGCCAGCTACCCGCAGGTCGAAGAGGCCTGGGAGATCCTCCAGGAGTGGGTCCCGGGCGAGGTCCTGCCGCTGAGCTACATGAACTCCTCCGCCGACATCAAGGCGTTCACCGGACTGCAGGGCGGCGCCATCTGCACCTCGTCCAATGCCGCCCGCGCTATGGCCTGGTCGTTCGAGCGGCGCGGAAAGGTCCTGTTCCTGCCCGATCAGCACCTGGGCCGCAACACCGCACTGGCCATGGGCCTCGAGCCCGACGCCTGCCTGGTCTGGGACCCGCACCGCGACGAGGGTGGCCTGGACCCCGAGCAGGTCGAGCGGGCCCGGGTGATCCTGTGGCGCGGGCACTGCTCGGTGCACAACCGCTTCCTGCCCGAGCACGTCGACCGGGTCCGCGGGCGGATCCCCGGCGTGCGGGTGATCGTCCACCCCGAGTGCCGCCACGAGGTGGTGGACAGGGCGGACGAGGTCGGCTCGACCGAGCGGATCGTCAAGGTCCTCGCCGAGGCGCCGGCCGGCTCCAGGTGGGCGGTCGGGACCGAGCTCAACCTGGTCCACCGCCTGGCCACCGAGCATCCCGACAAGACCATCGCCTTCCTGGACCGCACCGTGTGCTTCTGCTCGACCATGAACCGCATCGACCTGCCGCACCTGGTCTGGTCGCTGGAGGAGCTGGTCGCCGGGCGGGTGCCGAACCGCATCACGGTCGAGCCCGGGACCAGGGCGAACGCGCTGCTGGCGCTCGAGCGGATGCTGGCGCTGCCGGCAGGCTAGCTGGGCGTCGCGTCGCGGACGCGCCGGGGCCGGGGAAGCGCTCCCCGGCCCCGGCGCGTCGAGCGGTCTCAGACGGCTGCAGGGTCAGACGTCAGACGCCGGCGAGCTCGCCATGCGGGTCGAGCACGAACTTCCTCGCCGCCCCGCGGTCGAAGTCCTGATACCCCTCGGGCGCCTGCTCCAGCGGGAGCACCGTGGCGTTGACGTTCCGGGCGATCTGCGTCCGGTCGTGCAGGATCGCCATCATCAACCCGCGGTTGTACTTCATCACCGGGCACTGCCCCGTCTGGAAGCGGTGGGACTTGGCCCAGCCCAGGCCGATGCGCACGCTGAGCGAACCGACCTTGGCCGCCTCGTCAACCCCACCAGGGTCGCCGGTGACGTACAGGCCCGGGATTCCGATCGCACCGGCCGCGCGGGTCACGTCCATGACCGAGTTGAGCACGGTCGCTGGCTGCTCATGCTCGGAGCCTTCCTTGCCGTGGCCGCGCGCCTCGAAGCCAACGCAGTCCACCGCGCTGTCAACCTCACCAGAACCGCCGAGGATCTGGGCGAGCGCGCCGTGCAGGTCGTCGGTCTGGCTGAGATCAACGGTCTCGCAACCGAAGCTCCGCGCCTGCGCCAGCCGGTCGGCGTTCATGTCCCCCACGATCACCACTGCCGCGCCGAGCAGGAAGCAGGCGGTGGCGCAGGCGAGGCCCACTGGGCCGGCGCCGGCCACGTACACGGTCGAGCCGGTCGTCACCCCTGCTGAAAAAGCACCGTGATAACCAGTTGGGAAGATATCCGAGAGCATCGCGAGGTCCCGGATCTTCTCCATCGCCTGGTCCCGGTCGGGGAACTTCAGCAGGTTCCAGTCGGCATACGGGACGGTCACGTACTCGGCCTGACCGCCAACCCAGCCGCCCATGTCGACGTAGCCGTAGGCGGCGCCGGCGCGGGCTGGGTTGACGTTCTCGCAGACGCCGGTGTTGCCCTCCTTGCAGTTGCGGCAGCGGCCGCAGGCGATGTTGAACGGGACGCTGACCAGGTCGCCGACGTCGATGAACTCGACGTCGCGGCCCTTCTCGATCACCTCGCCGGTGATCTCGTGGCCCAGGGTCTGTCCCACCGGTGCGGTGGTGCGGCCACGGACCATGTGCTGGTCAGAGCCACAGATGTTGGTAGCGACCGTCTTGAGGATGACACCGTGCTGCAACTGTCGGTGGTTCTGCTCGGGCAGTTCCAGCTTGGGGTAGTCGATGGTCTCGACCTCGACCTTGCCGGGGCCGGTGTAGACGACGCACCTGTTGCCAGACATGTCCTCACCTCGCGTTCGACTGCCGCGTCGTTGCGACGGCAGTCGGGTGGCGGTGTGGGTCGCTTGCTGGGCGGCGGGGTCCCGGGGGGCCGCGCGGTAGCGGCACGCCGGTTCGTGAAGGCTGGTGGACCATGGGTCCTCGCCTCGGCTCGGCGCCTCTCCGGTGAGACACGTGCGGTCAAACGACTATCAGACTGCACACTGATCGGGTCCGTCAATCCCCAATCACTGGGCGGGTGTAGGCCAGAACGTTGCCGCTGCGCAGCGTGTGCAAGCTCCGCCGCAGACCAAGCGACGCCCTGACAGGATGATTGCCCGCTCTGCTGCTCAGCGTTGCCCGTGCTGCTGTCGGCACTGGTCATGTTCCGCCTGCTGCCCAACGGGTTCACCAACCATGACCTGCGCCAGCTCCTGGCACCCTGCTCGGGCTTGACCCCAGCGCATTGACTTGCGGGCAAATGACCTACGACCTTCGCCGGCTTCGACTCCACGGGCTGATCGAGCGCATCCCCGCCACCCATCGCTACCATCGACTCCGTTAACCCAAGCCCCCTAGCCGGGAAGTGTCGCGGTCCTAGCTCGGGTCTGGCTGCTGTCCGACGTTGGACCGGTCGTGCGACACTGTCGGCGTGTCGGCAGGTGCGACGCGGGCCGGGAACCGCACTGCGGCTTCCAGCGTCCAAGGCGCCAGGAGGCACGCGTGCTCGGTGACTTGGATCACCGCTGGCGGTCGCGGTGCCGCTGGCCGATCAGAGCGGCCGCGTTCCTGCTCTTGGCCTGCGCGTTGGCCGCGTGCCAGGTCCCGTCGCGCCAGCCACCCGCAGCGACCCGCACGCCGACGCTGGCGAGCTATCAGGGCGTCACGGCCCATGAGTTGGCGCGCGGCCGCTGGGGCCGGTTGCCGGCCGCGCCGATCCCTGACCGCGACGACCCTGTCGGGGTATGGACAGGCCGCGAGCTGCTGGTCTGGGGTGGTCAGTCCGGCCCGCACGACGCGGTCGTCCACGGCGACGGGGCCGCCTACGACCCGGTCCGCCGCGTCTGGCGGGAGCTGCCATCAGCGCCGTTGACGCCCCGCACCGCGGCGGCGGCCGTGTGGACCGGACGGGAGCTGATCGTGTGGGGCAGCTACGACCCCTTGGACTCCGGCGGCTTGCATGTGGCCGGGGATGGGGCCGCCTACGACCCCGCCCGGCAGGCCTGGCGGCGGCTGCCGCCGGCGCCGCTGTCGGCCCGCGCCGATGCCACCGCGGTGTGGACCGGGCGGGAGGTGCTGGTGGTCGGCGGCATTCCGGCAGTGCGGACCGACCAGGACCGCGGCTTCACCGACGGGGCCGCCTACGACCCGGCGCGCGACACCTGGCGGCGTCTGGCCCCAAGCCCCCAGCCGCGAGGTTCGCTGATGGCGCAGCACCTGGTGTGGACGGGCACGCGGCTGCTGGTGTGGAGCGATTGGCGGCAGACGCTCGGCTCGGACGCGGCGACGCTGACCAACGGGGAGCGGGGCGTCGAGACGGAGACCCGGGATGGGCTCGACGTCTGGGCCTACGACCCCGCCGCCGACCGGTGGGCGGCGCTGGTCTGGGGCGGAAGGTCGTGGCCGACGCCGGCCGTCCATACCGGCATGATCTTCACGCCTGCCGGGTCGTGACGGTCGCCCCTGCCACAGCGTGGCTGCTGGCTCGCACAGTGCCATGCCGCATTGACACTTAACAGCCTGGAGCATGGCCCGGGGCGGTTCCTGCGACGAGGCGACCTCGGCAGGGCACGTCAGCAGGCCGATGGCCGCCGTTCCGGACGGTTGGGACGCGGATTGGCGGGCGAGGCAGCACGCAACGGGTAGGATCGGCCGCTCGATGGGTCGGACGGGGCCTTCTCGGACGGACCTCCCTTGTGGGGTGGGACGAGGTGACCGTCGCGACTAAGGTAGGAGAAGAAAGTACGACGGCGACAACCCAAGCCTGGGAGCACGAGGTGAGCGACCACAACGACGTCACCACGGGCCGGATGCTGGACCAGCTTGCCGACCCGGACCCGCAGGAGACCGGGGACTGGCTGGATGCCCTCACCGACGTGGTCCAGCGCGAGGGCGCGGACCGTGCCCGGTTCCTGCTGCGGCGGGTGCTCGAGCACGCCGGTTCGCTGGACGTCGGGCTGCCTCCGCTGACCTCGACTGACTACGTCAACAGCATCCCGGCGTCGGCGGAGCCCGCCTTCCCCGGGGACGAGGAGCTGGAGCGCCGCCTGCTGTCGATCGTGCGCTGGAACGCCGCCGCGATCGTCTCTCGGGCCAACAAGCCCGAGCTCGGCCTCGGCGGCCACATGGCGTCCTACGCCTCCGCCGCGGAGCTGTTCGAGGTCGGCTTCAACCACTTCTTCCGGGGCAAGGACGACGGCCCTGGCGACCAGGTGTTCTTCCAGGGCCACTCGTCGCCGGGCGTGTACGCGCGGGCCTTCCTCGAGGGACGCCTCACCGAGGAGCAGCTCGACCGCTTCCGCCAGGAGGCCAGGCCCGGCGGGCTCTCCTCCTACCCTCACCCCCGGCTCATGCCCGAGTTCTGGGAGTTCCCGACGGTGTCCATGGGGCTCGGCGCGATCAACGCGATCTACCAGGCTCGCTTCAACCGGTACCTGGCGCGGCGGGGCATCGGCGACAGCGGCGGCTCGCGAGTCTGGGCCTTCCTGGGCGACGGCGAGATGGACGAGCCCGAGGCCGTCGGGGCACTGGGCGTGGCCGCCCGCGACGAGCTGGACAACCTCACCTTCGTGATCAACTGCAACCTGCAGCGCCTGGACGGCCCGGTACGCGGCAACGGCAAGATCGTGCAAGAGCTGGAGGGGGTGTTCCGCGGCGCCGGCTGGAACGTCGTCAAGGTGCTGTGGGGCCAGCGGTGGGATCCGCTGCTGCGCCGGGACACCTCGGGCGCGCTGGTGGCCAAGCTCAACTCGGTGCCCGATGGCGAGCTGCAGACCCTGGCCGCCGAGGACGCCGCCTACGTCCGCGAGCACCTCTTCGACTCCGAGCCGTTGCGCAAGCTGGTCGACGGCATGTCCGACGACGAGGTCGTGCAGCTCTCGCTCGACCGCGGCGGCCACGACATCCGCAAGGTCTACGCCGCCTACAAGGCCGCCGTGGAGCACCGGGGCCAGCCCACCGTGGTGATCGCCCAGAGCATCAAGGGACGGGGCCTTGGCCCGGAGTTCGAGGCCCGCAACGCCACCCACCAGATGAAGAAGTTCGTGCGCGGCACGCTCAACAGCTTCCGTGACCGTCTCGGGCTGGACATCCCCGACGAGCAGCTCGCCGAGGGCTACCCGCCCTACTACCGCCCGCCCGCCGACTCGGACCTGCACCGCTATCTGATGGACCGGCGGCAGAAACTGGGAGGCGCGGCGCCCAGACGGGTGCCGCGGTCCAAGCCGCTCGAGCTGCCCGGCAAGGAGACCTACGCGCGGCTCAAGAAGGGCTCCGGGCGCCAGCCGGTGGCCACCACCATGGCGCTGGTGCGCCTGGTCAAGGACCTGCTCCGGGAGGACATCGGCAAGCGGATCGTGCCGATCATCCCCGACGAGGCCCGCACCTTCGGCATGGACTCGCTGTTTCCCGAGCTGAAGATCTACTCGGTCAGGGGGATGACCTACGACGCGGTCGACCGCGAGCTGGTGCTCTCCTACAAAGAGGACACACGCGGACAGATCCTGCACGAGGGCATCACCGAGGCCGGCTCGATGAGCGAGTTCCACGCCGCCGGCTCGAGCTATGCCACCTTCGGCGAGCCGATGATCCCGCTGTACGTCTTCTATTCGATGTTCGGCTTCCAGCGCACCGGAGACCTCGCCTGGAGCGCCGCCGACCAGCGCTGCAAGGGCTTCCTGATCGGCGCAACGGCGGGGCGGACGACGCTCAACGGCGAGGGCCTGCAGCATCAGGACGGCCATTCGCCGCTGCTGGCGAGCACCAACCCCGCCTGTGTCTCCTACGATCCCTCGTTCGGCTTCGAGATCCCGGTGATCATGGAGGACGCCCTGCGGCGGATGTACGGCGAGAACGCCGAGGACGTCTTCTACTACCTCACGGTCTACAACGAGCCCCTCGTGCAGCCGCCGATGCCTGACGGGCTGGACGAGGCGCTGATCGTCCAGGGGCTGTACCGCTACAAGGCGGCAGAGAGCCGCCACGCCCACCGGGCGCAGGTGGTGACCAGCGGCAGCGCCATGCCTGCCGCCCTGCGCGCCCAGGAACTGCTGGCAGGCGACTTCGACGTGGCCGCCGACGTGTGGAGCGCGCCGGGATGGCAGCGCCTGCGCCAGGAGGCGCTGGAGTGCGAGGAGTGGAACCGCCTGCACCCGACCGAGGTGCCTCGGGTGCCGCTGGTGAACCGGACCTTCGCAGAGGTCGACGGGCCGATCGTGGCGGTCACCGACTTCATGCGTGCGGTCCCCGACCAGATCTCGCGCTGGGTGCCGCGTCCCTACACCATCCTGGGCACCGACGGGTTCGGCCGCTCCGACACGCGCGCGGCGCTGCGGCGGCACTTCAAGATCGACGCCGAGAACGTGGTGGTCGCCGTTCTCCAGGAGCTCGCCCTCGGCGGCGAGCTGAAGCGCGAGACGGTGGCCGAGGCGATCAAGCGCTACGGCCTCGACCCAGAGGCGACCACCGAGGTGCCGTAGCCGCGGCGCCGGGCGCTAGTCCTTGGGTGAGGCGCTCACGAAGGGCGGGCGGGTGACCCGCACGCCGCCGCGGCGGCCGCGCACGTCGATCTCCAGCTCGGTGCCGGGCTCGGCGAGCTCGCGCTCGACATAGGCCAGGGCGATGCCGCGGCGCAGGGTCGGCGAGAAGGTGCCGCTGGTGACCTCCCCGACCGGCCGCTCGCCGGCGAGCACGGCCATGCCGTGCCGCGGGATCAGCCGGTCGGTCGAGTCGAGCCCCACCAGCAGCCGCCGCGCTCCGGCGGCCTTGCGCGCGACCAGCGCCTCCCGCCCGCGGAAGCTGGGCTTGCCCACGGCGACGGCCCAGCCGAGGCGCGCCTCGAACGGGTCGGTCCCGGTGGAGATGTCGTTGCCATGCAGGGGGTAGCCCATCTCCAGCCGTAGGGTGTCGCGCGCGCCCAGGCCGACCGGCACCACTCCGAGCGGGGCGCCGCGGTCGAACACCTCGTCCCAGAGCTTGCCGGCCACTGCGGCGGGAGCCAGGATCTCGAAGCCGCGCTCGCCGGTGTAGCCGGTGCGGGCCAGCCGTACGGGCTCGCCCGCGTAGCTGACCGGCGCGAACCGCATGTACCCGAGCGCGCCCGCCTCGGCGGGGAACAGCGCTCCGGCCAGCTCCGGCGCGCGCGGCCCCTGCACCGCGAGCACGACCACGTCCGGCCGCGGGGTGATCTCCGTCCTGGCTGGCACCAGGTCGGCCGAGGCGGCCACCGCATCCGCCACCTTCGGCCAGTTGGCCGCGTTGGGGACCAGCAGATAGCCGGCGACCTCACGGTAGACGATCAGGTCGTCGACGATCGTGCCCCGGTCTGTCAGGCACAGGGTGTACTGGGCCGCGCCCGGCGTGGCGAGCCTGTCCAGGTCATTGGAGAGCGCATGCTGCAGCACGTCGTGCGCTCCCTCGCCGCGCACCTCGACCTTGCCCAGGTGGGTGAGGTCGAACACGCCGACCGCCTCGCGCACGGCGCGGTGCTCGCTCAGGGTGCCGGCGTACTCGATGGGCATCTCCCAGCCGGCGAAGGCGCCCATCTTGGCGCCCAGGTTCCGGTGGACCGGGTCGAGCGGGGAGCGCACGAGGTCGGCGGCGGTGCTCAATCGTCCTCCTTCGCCGAAGGCGAGGTCGGGGGCGTGCCGCTGCGGCCCGGTGAGGTCCGCGGCGGTCGGCTCGGGCGCGGCGTGCGCGCCGGCGGGCGCGAGGTACGCACCGGCGGCGGACCCTCGCTGGACAGCTGCCGGTCGGTCCGTCCCTCCGCCTTGAGCCTGGCGTTGTACTCGCGCATGCGCTCGGGGTAGCCGACGATCTGCACGTCGTACACGGGCAGGCTCAGCTCCCGGGCGACCCGCTGGATGACCTTGGGCGAGCCCACCCGCCGGCGGGTCCACTCGCCGTCGGCGGCCACCGCCACCGCGGTGGTGTCGGTGACCATCGTCTCCGGCTCGACGAAGAACTCCACGCCCGTGCGGCTGCGGGCGAAGGCGCGCAGCGCGTCGAGGTCCTCTGGCGTGGCCTCGCGGTCCATCGAGGCGACCCGGTCACCGCGCGTGCGCCGGATCCGGAAGGCGTCAAGGAAGCTCACTTGGCCGCCTGGTGGACGAGCGAGAGGACCTGCTTGGACAGCTCGATGTGGGGCAGATCGGTGGACTCGGCCACGCCCCGCACGCTCCAGCGCACCAGGTCGCGCATGGAGACGATGCCAATCAGGCCCTGCACGGAGATGACCGGCAGGTGGCGCACACCGGCCCGCACCATCTCGTCCGCGGCCTCCTCGACAGGAGCGTCCGGTCCGGTGGTGATCAGGTCGTCGGTGAGCGCCTCGTGAGCCGCGACGTTCTTGGGATCCTCACCGGAGCCGACGACCTCGATGATGTCCCGCTCGGTGAGGATGCCGAGCACGCGGTTGTCCTCGAGCACGATCACCGAGCCGATCCCACGGGAATGCATCAGGCTCGCCACGTCGGCCACGTTGTACTCCGGGCCGACGGTGACGACCTCCTTGGTCATGATCTCGGAGACCTCCACGAGGCAGTCCTCCCTTTACCGCGATGCCGCGAACCACCCAACCCAACCAGCCAACCATGAGGACCGAGCGTACCTCAGGGTCGCTACCCGGACCATCGCCGGACCCGAATTGGGACCATCTCCGCACGCCGCCGATGCCCAGTTTGCCCCTGAGTGGCCGGGCATTCCGTCATCATGGCCGTCCAGCATCCCCGAGACTAGACTGCGCCCCGTAAGTCCGGAATCAAAGGAGCCGACGACATGCCCTCGAACTCGTACGACCTGGTGATCCTGGGCGGCGGAACGGGCGGGTACTCGGCCGCGCTGCGGGGCGCCGGCCTCGGCCTCAAGGTGGCCCTCATCGAGCGGGACAAGGTCGGTGGCACCTGCCTGCATCTCGGCTGCATCCCGACCAAGGCGTTGCTGCACGCGGCCGAGCTCGCCGACGGCGTGCGGGAGGCCGCGGAGCGCTGGGGCATGAAGGCTGCGATCGAGTCGATCGACTACTCGGCTACCGTGGCCAACCGCGACGAGATCGTCAACAAGAACTTCAAGGGCCTCGAGGCGCACCTCAAGAAGGAGAAGGTCGAGGTCATCAAGGGCAGTGGCCGGGTGAGCGGTCCCAGGCAGGTCGAGGTCGAGGGCGCCGGGCGCATCACCGCCGAGCGGGCGCTGGTCCTGGCCTCCGGCTCGGCGCCGAAGTCCATCCCGGGCCTGGAGATCGACGGTCGCCGGGTGATCAGTTCGGACGACGCGCTCATGCTCCATTACCTGCCGAAGTCGGTGATCGTGCTGGGCGCCGGCGCGGTCGGGGTCGAGTTCGCCTCGTTCTGGCGCTCGATGGGCGCCGAGGTCACGGTCGTGGAGATCCTGCCGGGCCTGGTGCCGCTCGAGGACGAGGACGTCCAGCGCGAGCTGAGCCGCGCCTTCCGCCGCCGCGGCATCGAGGCGATGGTCGACACCAAGCTGGAGGACACCAAGGTCGGCGACGACCAGGTCACCGTCACCGTCACCAGCAAGGGCAGGACCAGCGAGGTCTCGGCGGAGCTGCTACTGGTCGCGACCGGACGCGGCGCGGTCACCGGGGACCTCGGCTACGAGCGGATCGGCGTGCGGCTCGACCGCGGCTACGTGGTGCCGGCCAACTGGGACACGCTGGAGACCGACGCGTCAGGCGTCTATGCGGTGGGTGACCTCCTGCCACCGCCGTCGCTGGCCCTCGCCCACGCCTCCTTTGCCGAGGGCATGCTGGTGGCGGAGAGGGTCGCGGGCCAGGAGCCGCCGCCGATCGACTACGCCGGGGTGGCCAGGGTTACCTATTGCACACCGGAAGTGGCCAGCGTCGGTCTCACCGAGCGGCAGGCACGCGAGCGCGGCCACGAGGTCGTGACCAACCGCTTCCCCTTCAACGGCGTGGCCAGGGGCATGATGTACGGGCAGGGCGGAATGGTGAAGCTGGTCGCGGCCAAGGACGGCCCGGTGCTCGGCGTGCACCTGATCGGCGCGCGGGTGACCGAGCTGATCTCCGAGGCGATGCTGGTCTACAACTGGGAGGCGCTGCCGACGGAGGTCGCCCAGTTCATCCACCCCCACCCGACCCTTTCCGAGGCGGTCGGCGAGGCGTACCTGACGCTGGCGGGACGCCCGCTGCACCAGGGCTGACGGCGGCGATACGGCGGGGAGCACGGCGTGCAGGCGGCGGCAGGGAGAGGGAGCGACGATGGCAAGCCCAATCAAGATGCCAGAGCTCGGCGAGTCGATCACCGAGGGCACCATCACCCGCTGGCTCAAGCGGGAAGGCGACCGCGTCGAGGTCGACGAGCCCCTGTACGAGGTCTCCACCGACAAGGTCGACACCGAGGTCCCCTCCCCCGTCGCCGGAGTGCTGACGTCGATCAAGGTCCACGAGGACGAGACCGTGCCGGTGGGCACAGAGCTGGCCGAGATCGAGGCTGCGGAGGCGGACGACGGCCAGGCGCCGGCGGCAAGGGACGAGGCCGGCGAGCGGCCTGGCGCGGAGACCGGCGGAGAGGCCGCCGAGGAGGAGCCCCAGGGGGCCGCCGCGGCTGAGGCCGAGCCCGCTGAGGCCGCCAAGGAGCGGCGAGTCGATCACCGAGGGCACCATCACCCGCTGGCTCAAGCGGGAAGGCGACCGCGTCGAGGTCGACGAGCCCCTGTTCGAGGTCTCCACCGACAAGGTCGACACCGAGGTCCCCTCCCCCGTCGCCGGTGTCGTCCAGTCGATCAGGGTCGGCGAGGACGAGACGGTCGCGGTCGGAGCCGAGCTGGTGGAGATCGCCGCGGGCGGCGCGGCGCCCCCGGCGACTCAGGCCGCCCCCCCGACCGCCCCAGCGGTGCAGGGCGACGGCGGGCGGCAAGGCGTGGTGCCCGAGGGCATGGTGGTTTCCCCACTGGTCCGCCGGCTCGCGCGTGAGCACCGCATCGACCTGTCACAGGTCCGCGGGAGCGGCGCCGGCGGCCGCGTGCGCCGCGAGGACGTCGAGGCCTACCTCGAGCAGCGCGGGCGCCAGCCGGCCGCCCCGGCCCAGGCCGCCCCGGCCCCCCCGGCCCAGGCGGCGGCACCGCCACCCGGAGGCACGGCGACCGCGTCCAGCCTCCGGGTGGCGGTGCCGCTGCCCTCCGGCGTGCGCGAGGAGGTCATCAAGACCACCCGCATACGCCGCCTCATCGCCGAGCGCATGGTGACCTCCCTCCAGGTCAGCGCCCAGCTCACCTCCGCGGTTGAGGTCGACATGACCGCCGTGATGCGACTGCGCGGGCGTGCCAAGGAGGGGTTCCGGGAGCGCGAGGGCGTGTCGCTGTCGCCGCTGCCCTTCTGCATCCAGGCGATGATCGCCGCCGTCAAGCAGCACCCGAACGTCAACTCCGCCATCGACCAGGACGGCAACCTCCACGTCTACAAGGACGTGCACCTCGGCGTGGCGGTCGACACACCCAAGGGCCTGTACGTCCCGGTGATCAAGCACGCGGACAACCTCAACCTGGCCGGCCTGGCCAAGGCCATCGCCGACGTGGCCGGGCGCACGCGCGACGGCAAGGTGAGTCCCGACGAGCTGACCGGCTCCACCATCACGGTGACCAACACGGGCAGCCGCGGGGTGCTGTGGGACACGCCGATCATCAACCAGCCCAACGCGGCCATCCTCGCCACCCCGGCGATCGTCAAGCGCCCGATGGTGGTCGACGACCCGCAGCTCGGCGAGGTGGTGGCGGTGCGCCACGTGATGTACGCCGTCCTCACCTACGACCACCGCATCATCGACGGCGCCGACGCCGCCCGCTTCCTCGTCAAGATCAAAGAGGTGCTGGAGGAGGCCGACTTCGACGCCGAGCTGGGGCTGGCGTGATGAGCGGGAGCCGGCCCACGCTGTGGCTGGTCCGGGCCGGGCTGGTCCCCTACCGGCGCGCCTGGGCCTGGCAGCGCGCGCTGGTCGAGCGGCGCGTGGCGGGTGAGGTCCCCGACACCGTGCTGCTGCTGGAGCACCCGCACGTCTACACCATCGGCAGGCGCGGCTCCGACGGCGACGTGCTCGTCAGCCCAGAGTGGCTGGCGGCCCAGGGCGCCGAGGTGGTGCACACCGACCGTGGCGGCCAGGTCACCTATCACGGTCCCGGCCAGCTCGTCGGCTACCCGGTCACCAGGCTGGACCAGGCCAAGGGCATCTGGCCCTTCCTGCGCCGCGTCGAGCAGGCGCTGGTCGACGTGGCCGCCGACTTCGGCCTCGAGGCCCGCGGCGAGTCCGGCGTGCTCACCGGGGTCTGGGTCGGCGACGCCAAGCTGGCCGCGATCGGCATGCGCGTCTCCCGTGGGGTGACCAGCCACGGCTTCGCCCTGAACTGCTCGACTGACCTGGCGAAGTTCAACGCGATCATTCCCTGCGGGCTGCCGGACAAGCCGGCCTGCTCCCTGTCCGGGCTGCTCGGTCGCACGGTCACCGTGTCCGAGACGGTGCCGCTCGTCGAGCGGGGTCTCGCCGAGCGGCTCGAGCGCGCGCCGGCGCTGCTGGACCTTGCTGACCTGGACCTGCCGGCGGAGGAACACACCGAGGAACACACCGATGCCCCAGTCTGATCCTGAGCCGGTCATCCCGCCCGGCGTGCGCACGCTGTCGGTGCTGCCACGCACGCCGGCGCCTCCGCCGACGGAGGCGACCTTCTCCCGCAAGCCGTCGTGGCTCAAGGTGCGCGCCTCCTACGGGCCGAACTACCGCGAGCTGAAGTCGCTCATGCGCGGCGCCGAGCTGCACACCGTCTGCGAGGAGGCCGGCTGCCCGAACATCTTCGAGTGCTGGGAGGCACGCGAGGCGACCTTCCTGATCGGCGGCGAGCACTGCACCCGGGCCTGCCCCTTCTGCCAGATCTCGAACGGCAGGCCCGAGGGGTACGACACCGACGAACCGCGGCGGGTGGCCCACGCGGTCGCCCGGATGGGGCTGAACTTCGCGGTCATCACCGGGGTGGCCCGCGACGACCTCGACGACGGCGGCGCCTGGCTGTTCGCCGAGTCGATCCGCCAGGTCCGCAGGCTCCTGCCGACCTGCGGGATCGAGGTGCTGGTCCCCGACTTCCACGGCCGCTCCGAGGCGCTGCGGCAGGTGAGCGAGGCCCTGCCCGACGTGCTCGGGCACAACGTCGAGACCGTGCCGCGGCTCTACAAGCGCATCCGCCCGGGCTTCACCTACGCGGGCAGCCTGGAGCTGCTCGCCCGCGCTCGCGCCTGGCTGCCACCCGGCCACGCCACCAAGTCCAACCTGATCCTCGGCATGGGCGAGGAGCGCCACGAGGTCGAGGAGACCATGCGGCACCTGCGCGAGGCCGGCGTGGAGCTGCTGACCATCAGCCAGTACCTGCAGCCGAGCAGGCAGCACCTGAACCTGCAACGCTTCGTCACGCCGGAGGAGTTCGCCGAGCTCGGGCAGATGGCGACGTCGCTGGGCTTCACCCACGTCGAGTCCGGCCCGCTGGTGCGCTCGAGCTACCACGCCGGCCAGATGCACAAGGCCGCCTACTCCAAGCAGCATGGCGTGCTGCCCCGCTGGGCCGTCGCGGCCGAGGCCGCCGCGGCCCCCGCGGCGGCGGAGGCGTAGCGGCACCGGTGGCCCACACGATCGCGCGCCAGCGCCTGGCCAGAGCAGCGCTCGCCGTCGTGGCGCTCGGCGCGGTGGCCGGGCTCGGGGCCCGCGGCGCGCACGCGTTCGACCGGCAGCGTCAGGTTGCGCTGGCGCGCGAGGTGACGGCCGCCCCGGACACCGTCACCAGAGAACTGCCGCCGGTCGGCACCGGTCAGCGCGAGGGTGTGCGCGGCCGCCTGCAGTACCGGCCGGGGACCTGGCTGACGGTGGTGAGCCTGCGGGGCCTACCGCCGACCAGCGGCCGCGAGCGCTATCTCGTGTTCCTGCACAACTGGACCGGCTGGCTGCTGGCCGGTGCGGTCAGCAGTGACCCGCACGGTGCCGCCCAGGTCCGCTTCGCCGGCGACCTCCGGCCACCCACGATCTTCGAGGCGATCGTCACGCGCGCCACCGACAACGCCTCCAATGACCCCCACGGCACCCCGGTGCTGCACTGGTTCGACGCCTCGCTGGCGCCCAAGCGGGCCGTCCCCTTCGACTTCGCCCGCGGCGGCTAGGCTACTACGTTCGTACAGAATGTCCTGCCGTTGGTTGACGGATCGTCCCGTCAGCGAGGCACAGCAGTCGCCCAGATGAGCCGCGATGAGGGGTCGATGGGACTGCCTGGTGACTTGCGCGGCCGGCCATACCGGCGCCGGCGGCTCGGCGGGTACCCCCAGCGCTCGGCCTCCTGGAGGTCGCCACGCTGCTGAAGCACGACCCCCCACGGGCCATGGCCGGCGCACCATCGCCGCCGCCCTACGCAACAACGCCCGCGACGCCACCCGAGTCCTGCCGCTCCTCGGCATCACAAGCCCGTGAGTCAGACAATCCCGCAACTTGCCGAGACCCTGCCGGCTGCTGGGAGAGGAAGCCCATGCGGCATTTACGCGATTGGGCGGAGCCGCCAGGGTGACGGTCCGACCGACTTTGGATGCACGCGGACACGAACAGTGAGGTTTGTCACCGGGACGACTGGGTAAGGGCATTGCAGCGAGGCGGGGACGAGGCGGGACGAGGAGTGGGTGCCGCCGGTGAGACTCCGACGATGGGGGTTGTCGTAGCAGTCCCGGACAGACGCCCACTCGACCTCCCGCCTCGCTCGCTGGGTTCTGTCGGAGCGCATGCTGGCGTGGCCCTTGGGGGAGCAGAGCGCCACTGTCCAGTGGTGCGCTTCGCGCGATTGACCCCATCGGCGCGTCCGCGCCTTTGAGCGGAGCTTCGGCCTGCGCCGCCTTCGACAGCAAATCTCAAGCCTGTCCTGGTTGTCACGCAGGGTGGTGCGGTAGGAGCGCCGTGCTGCTGGTGGCGGCGGTGCGGACACCCGACTGTCATTCGGCCCACGTTGACGAGAGGCGTGATGGATTGCCGGCCAGGACTTGCAGCTCCTTGAGAGCCGCGGCCGGCCGTCCCCAGGTCCACGCCGCCCAAGCAATGGGCCAGCTCGTGCGCGTGCGCTGTCCACCGAACCAGCGCAGGGCCACTACCTGTCGTCTGTCGTTGACGACCGCCCAAGCAGCCGTCGTCCGCGGTTCCTGCGGTGGCCATCCATAACCCGACCAGCCGTTGTCGCAGTGCGGGCAACCGCCATCCAGCTCAAGACCACGAGGGCTGTGCCCATGAGGCCAGCGGTGGACGGCGGTCGAGCCGACGCTTGTGCCCTCGACCGGGTAGCCAGCATCCTCCCAATCAGCGAGCCCGCCGGTGTAGCAGCGGACGTTGCGGTACCAGCTTGAGCCACTTGTACCAGCGCTGGTTGTCGCCGCTCTTACGGTCATACCAGCGGATCTGGTCCTCCAACCGCTCCCAGGTCGGGTCCTCTGGGGCGACAAAGCGCACGGCCTCGATCGGCCGCGCCGCTCCCGGTCCGTCCTCGCGGCGTGCCATCCGCCTTCCCTTTGGTCAGAGCCGGACGACGAAGTTGTCGAACTCCGCGACGCTTGCACGCTTTGTTTGGTAGATCCCAACGACGAGGCCGACGGTGCCGGTCGGGAGTGGACTATCCCTGTCGGTCGTTTCGATGGCCTTCTGACCATTAACCCAGAGTTCCAGGTGTACAGCCCGCTGTCCTCCGACACTCGTGCACACTGCTTGCAGCTGGTTTGTAGAATTCGGATTCACCTGAGTTTGGGCATCCTTCAATATCTTATAGGCCCCAAATCGCTCGATTTTGGCATAATCGTCAGATATTGTGAGAGCGTAAGCATTATCTCCGTTTACCCGACATAACACACCATAATCCATGCTCTGATCTGAGGTTGGAAGCCTGCGCCCCTCGACCTCAATGCGAAGGTTTGGAGGGGCGGATGGGTACACGCGGCTTGCCTTGGTGGGAACACCCCCCGCGCCACCACCAGCAGCAGATGGTGGGGAGGAGATGCGGTACGCGCCATTCGTGTAACCGCTCCCAGGCTTGCTGCCGTCATCTTCCCATCCAGACGTTCGGCTGGAGAAGTCGTCCTGCAAGATGACCTTATTCGTCGTTGGGGACGTCGTGATCGCGCCGGTCGGTGAGGGCGTCGTACCGGAGTTGGCAACGATGGCAACGATCAGCAGGATCAGCACAACCCCGACTCCGACCCCCGCCAGGACCCACGCCCGTGTGGAGAGGCGTCGACGCTGCTTGCCTGGCGGTTTGCCTGAGTCCGCAGGTGAAGGCCCGGCCGGTGTGGCAGGAGCCACTGATGGGATGCTGGGCGTCGGACTCCGTTCCGCCTGCTCCCGCTGTTTAGACGCCTTCGGGAGCTCCGTCGCGCTGGGGTCTGGTGCCGTCCCTGTCGGCGCCGGCATCGCGGCCGCATCCCCCTGTGTCGCCCGCACGTCGGCAAGGGTCCTATCCAGCACCTTAAGCAGCCGACCGGTGTCAAAATCGAAGCGGGCCGGGCTAAGCTCAAGGGCCTGCCGGCGCACCAGCTTGACCAGGCTGTCCGGCAACTCATCGGCGCGCGGTACCCTGGCTCCATCAACCAAGATCGGGATGACGCGAACGTTACGCGTCAAGGCCGCCTCGATCTCCAGCCGCACGAAGTCATTGGGGTCGTCAAGGCGACGCCGCCCATGCTCATCGGTGATCGTCAGCCACTCATTCCCGATCAGCGCCAACAGCACATCACAGGAGCCGACTGCTCTGGTGATCACCTCGACGAAGTCGTCGCCCAACTGGATCGAGTCGACGTCCTTGAAGACCTGACCGGCGCCGAAGTGGTCAGCGAGCTGGGCGAACAGCCAGCCAGCCGGGTAGGCCGTCTCCTCCCGCCGGTAGCTCATAAAGATCCGACCCGGCGCGGGCGGAGGGGATGCCCCCATGACCCCTCCCTCGCCACTCTCCACCCTCGTCCTCAGCGTGCCCAACCTCGAACCGTCGGGCACTGAGCCGCCCACCGGAGCGGCCTCTGCCAACTCGGCAGCAGGGAACGCTTGACGATAACGGAGAGATCGTAATCGTCGAGCAGGCGGTAGGGAAGAGCTTATGTTGCAGGGCACCTTGAGCCTGTGACTTCGAGCACTCGCAGCGGTGTTCCCAGCCAGGGTGCGGCTCCTGTAGCCCCTGCCACCGGACGCCTGCCTGGATCAGCAAGCATCGCCGCACCGTCCGCGCTGTTGAATAGTCGAGCCCCCGCGCCTGGTAGAGCGCGGGGCTCTTCACCTAACAGGCGTTACTTACCGCCGCATCCTCCACCTGGCGGTGGCGGTGGCTGATGTCCCGCGCACCCGGCGTTGCTGCCGGGACCACCCCCCGCATCGGCGTAGGCAGCCGGCGCGACCGCCATCAGCGCCCCAACGAGCGACAGAATGGCGATGATTCGCTTCGCCTTCGTCATCACTTGCCCCCTCTCGCCGTGATCGAAGAACTCGCTTCATCCTCGGCTGCCGTACCCCGCGCTGGTAAGCGAACCCCCCTTGCCCCCCTTTCTTGCCTCGGGACGACCGCCCGACGGCCGCACTCCACGCGGGGACGACGAAGTCATCCGTCGGCGGCTATGTCCTGGATCAGTCTGCACATTCGCGGCCCGCCACTGCGAGCCTCCGAAACTTCCTGCATGCCCAGCTATTGCAGAAGTCAAACCCCCCGCATGCCAGGGCCACGAGGTGCGGCTCGGGCCCACCGAAGTGTCCGGCGCTTGAAGCGCGTCGGCGGGCCTGCCAGTCGGCCTCCCGGGGCAGCCGCCGCTGGCCGCCGCCCACCTCGAGGGTGGGCCTGGACTTTCTCCGCCGGCAGGCGGGATGATCGGCCGGAGCGGGCGCCGCCGGCCGGGGGGCCGGTTAACGGGCGTGAAACACTTCGGCAACCATGCGGCAAAGCCGCGTTGCTAGCGTCGTCGTGACCTCGGCGGGCGCCCGGGGCGATCCCATACATGAAGGAGGCATCCGGCGTGACGGAATCGGTCGGCGACGTTCTCAGCCTTGTCAAGGATCGTGGGGTCCGGATCATCGACCTGCGCTTCGCGGACCTTCCCGGGCTGATGCAGCACTTCTCGGTCCCGCCCTCGGAGCTCACCGAGGCGTCGTTCGAGGGGGGGTTCGGGTTCGACGGGTCGTCGATCCGCGGGTTCCAGGAGATCCAGGAGTCGGACATGCTCCTGTTCCCCGACCCCACCACGGCGATCATCGACCCGTTCGCGAAGCACCCGACGCTGGTCCTCAACTGCTTCGTCGGCGACCCCGTGACCGGCGAGCCCTATACCCGCGACCCGCGCCACATCGCGCGCAAGGCCGAGGCGTACCTCAAGGGCACCGGCATCGCGGAGGTCTCGTACTGGGGCCCCGAGGCCGAGTTCTACATCTTCGACTCGGTCCGCTTCGACCAGAACCAGTTCTCCGCGTACCACTTCGTCGACGCGATCGAGGGCGCCTGGAACTCAGGCGCCGAGGAGGGCGGGCACAACCTCGGCTACAAGCCCCGCTACAAGGAGGGCTACTTCCCGGTCCCGCCGACCGACCACTACCAGGACATCCGCAGCGAGATGGTCCTGGAGATGGGCTCGGCGGGGATCGAGATCGAGGTGCACCACCACGAGGTCGGCACCGCCGGACAGGCCGAGATCGACATGCGCTTCGACACGCTGCTGCGCATGGCCGACAAGGTGATGCTCTACAAGTACATCGTCAAGAACGTGGCGCGGCGCAACGGCAAGACCGCCACGTTCATGCCCAAGCCGATCTTCGAGGACAACGGCTCGGGCATGCACACCCACCAGAGCCTGTGGACCGACGGCGAGCCGCTGTTCTACGACGAGAACGGCTACGCCGGGCTGTCGGACACGGCACGCTGGTACATCGGCGGGCTGCTGCAGCACGCGCCGGCGCTGACCGCGCTCACCAACCCGACCACCAACAGCTTCCGGCGGCTGGTCCCGGGCTACGAGGCGCCGGTGAACCTGGTGTACTCGCAGCGCAACCGCTCGGCCGCCTGCCGCATCCCGCTGTACTCCAAGAGCCCCAGGGCCAAGCGGGTCGAGTTCCGCGTGCCCGACCCGTCCTGCAACCCCTACCTGGCCTTCGCGGCCATGCTGATGGCCGGCCTCGACGGTGTCCGCAACAAGGTCGAGCCCTACGGGCCGCTCGACAAGGACCTCTACGAGCTGCCGCCCGAGGAGATGGCGGCGGTCCCGCAGGTGCCGGGGTCGCTGGACGACGCGCTCGACGCGCTGGAGAAGGACCACGCCTTCATGCTCGAGGGCGACGTGTTCACCCCCGACGTGGTCGAGACCTGGATCAGCTACAAGCGCGAGCGCGAGGTCGACGCCGTCCGCCTCCGCCCCCACCCGTGGGAGTTCCACCTCTACTACGACATCTGATCCATCCCGGAGGCTACTACGACATCTGATCCATCCCGGAGGCCGCCGGCCGTTGCTGCCAGAGGGCACGGTTGGCGGCCTTCGCGGCGTCCCGGCTGTCCGGCCGGTACCCGCTCAGGGGATGGCCAGCGCGGCGGCGACCTCGCCGCCGAGCCCGGCGTTCGCCTCGAGCAGGGCCAGATTGGCGGCGAGGCTGCGGCCGCCGGTGCGGCGGTGGAGCCAGTCCAGCTCGAAGGGCGTGCGCGCCTTGCCGACGATCCCGGCGTTGCGGGCGGCGGCCGCACCCTCCGCGGCCAGCTCGGCCAGCTCGTCGGGGTCCATGGCGGCCGCGGCCGGCGGGTTCTGCACCAGCACGAGGGCGCCGGGCGAGTTCAGCGCGCGCCGCACCCGGACCAGCTCGACGACTTCCTGCACGTTGTTGACCACGTGCTCCAACGGCAGCCGGCCGCGAGCCAGGAAGCCTGGAAGGCGGTCGGTGCGGTAGCCGACCAGCAGCACGCCCCAGGTGTCGAGCCACTCCATGGTGGCGGCGGCGTCGGCGACGTGCTTGGAGCCGGAGCAGACCACCACCAGCTTGGAGCGGGCGAGCTGGGGCAGGTCGGCGGAGACGTCAGCGGTGCCGAAGTGGATCCCGCCGATCCCGCCGGTCGCCATCACGTCGATGCCCACCCGCTCGGCGGCGAACGCCGTGGCCGACACGGTGGTCGCGCCGTCGAGTCTGCGGGTCACGACATAGGGAAGGTCACCGACGGTGACCTTCCAGGTCGCCCGGCCCGAGGCGAGCCCGCGCACCTGCTCGGGGTCGGCCCCGACGACGATACGGCCGCTCATCACCCCCACGACGGCCGGCTCCGCGCCGGACTTGCTGACCGCGACGGACTGGGCCTCCGCCGACTCCAGATTGGCCGGCGACGGCAGGCCCTGGGCGAGCACGCTGGACTCCAGCGCGACCACGGCGCTGGCCGTGGCGATCCGGTCGGCGACGACGATCGGTCGTTCCATATGACCTTGAGGCTCCCAAACTCGACTGCGACCCAATGGGCTGACGTGCCCGCCAGGCAGTGGCGAAGCGCATCAAGGTTATCGGGTCAGCGTGCCGGTGGGCAGAGAGGAGGAGGTTCCTAGCGGCCATCGCCCCAGAAGCGGGCCATGACCACGCGGCGGGCGCGGCGGGTGGCGCGGCGGTACGCCTCGAGCAGGCGCTGGCGGCCCGGGGCGGGCTCCCCCATCGCCTCGGCGAGCCGCTCCAGTGCCCCCGGGTCGGTTGGCAGCGAGTCCACACGCCGCCCGGCGACCAGGTAGCCGACGTTGCGCAGCCGCAGGCACAGCCGGTAGGCGTCCCCCAGCCAGGCGGCCTCGCCAGCCTCGAGACCGCCGGCCTGGACCAGCGCGTCCAGCGCGGGCAGCGTGCCGGGCAGCCGCACCTGACGGTTCCGGCCGCCCAGCCGGAGCTGCAGGAGCTGCACGGTCCACTCAACGTCCGCGAGCCCGCCCGGCCCGAGCTTGAGATGCAGCCTGGGATCGGCTCCCGCGGGCAGGCGCTCGGACTCGACCCGCGCCTTCATGCTGCGCACCGCGGCGACCGTGGCGGGCTCGAGCTCCTCCCGGTACACGCGCATGGCCGCCTCGGTCCGGAACCGCTCGGCCAGGCTCCGGTCACCCGCCACCGGCCGCGCCTTGATCAGCGCCTGCAGCTCCCACGGCTGCGCCCAGCGGTCCCAGTAGGCCAGGTAGCTGGTCAGCGTCCGCGACAGCGGCCCGTTGCGCCCCTCCGGGCGCAGGCCCAGGTCCACCTGGAAGCCGGTGCCCTCGCGGGTCACTCCACCGAGCCCATTGACCAGCTCGCGCACCACCGCCGAGGCCGAGCGGCCGGCAAGCTCGTGGGCGACCCCGGGGAGCGCCTCGTGGCAGACGATCACGTCCAGGTCGGAGACGTAGTTGAGCTCCCCGCCGCCGAGCTTGCCCATGCCGAGCACGGCCAGCCGCACCGGCAGCTCGCCCGCTGACCCGCTGCCGGCCAGCCCGGCGGCGACGGTGCGCCCAGCGACCTCCAGACCTGCCTCCAGGCACGCCTCGGCGACCCCGGTCAGCTCCGCGCTCACACGCTCGATCGACGCCCCGCCGGCCAGGTCGCGGACGGCAACCCGCAGCAGCTCGCGCCGCCGGAAGCGCCGCAGCGCGTCCCAGGCGGACTCCGCCCGCTCGTGCCGGCCGACCAGCGCGAGCGCCTCCCCGAGCAGCTCGGCGGGGTCGCGGGCGGGGGTCGGCCCGCCCTCGTGGGCCATCGCGGTGAGCAGTTCGGGGTGGCGGGCCAGCATGTCGCCGAGCAGCCGCGAGGTGCCGAGCACGGTGCACAGCAGCTCGGCGACGGCCGGGTTGTCGCGCAGCGTGCCGAAGAAGGCGTCCCGGTGCCCCAGCCGCTCGGCCACCAGCCGCAGCGCGGCCAGGCCACCGTCGGGCTCGGGCGTCTCGGCCAGCCAGCCGAGCATCACTGGCAGCATGGCGCGCAGCAGGGTCGCCCGCCGGGTCAGCCCGTCGGTGAGGGCATGCAGGTGCGCCAGGGCCCGGTCGGGGCTTGCGAAGCCGAGCGCGGCCAGCCGCTGGCTGGCCCATTCCGGGCGCAGGTCGGACGGGAGCGCCCCGAACACCTCGAGCAGCGGCCGGTAGAAGAGCTTCTCATGGATGCCGCGGACGGTGACGGCGTGGCGGCGGCGGTCTGCCTCGAAGCGCTCCAAAGCGCCGGCCTCCGGGCCGTCGTGGTAGCCCATGGTACGGGCCAGCCAGTGGCGCTCGGCCTCCCCGGCCGGGATGGTGTGGGTGCGGCGCTCGTCGGCGAGCTGCAGGCGGTGCTCGACGTTGCGCAGGAAGCGGTAGGCCTCGGCCAGCTGGGCGGCGTCGACGCGACCCACGAAGCCGGCGGCGGTCAGCCGCTCAAGCGCCACCAGCGTGGTCCCCGAGCGCAGCGCTGGGTCCTGGCGCCCGTGCACCAGCTGCAGGAGCTGCACGGCGAACTCGATGTCGCGCAGCCCGCCGGGACCGAGCTTGACCTGGCGGTCGCCGCCGGCGCGGGCCTGCCGGGACGACTCGACACGCGACTTCATGTGGCGGATGGCGGCGATCGCCTCCGGGTCGAGCCGCTCGGGGTACACGCGCCGCGCCGCCTCGGCGCTGAAGCGCCGGGCCAGGTCCTGGTCCCCGGCCACCGGCCGCGCCTTGATCAGCGCCTGCATCTCCCACGGCTGCGCCCAGCGGTCCCAGTAGGCCACGTAGCTGGGCAGCGTCCGCGACAGCGAGCCGTTGCGCCCCTCCGGCCGGAGGTTGACGTCCACCCGGTAGCCCGGCCCTTCGGGGTTGACCGCGCCGAGGCCCGCGATCAGCTCGCGGCCGAGCGCCGCCGCCAGGCGCGCGGCCAGCTCCGGGTCTGCCCCTCGGGTCGGCTCGTGGCAGAAGACCACGTCGATGTCGGAGACATAGTTCAGCTCCGAGCCGCCCAGCTTGCCCATGCCGAGCACGGCCAGCCGCAGCGGCGGCCCGCCACCGGGCGCGGCGGCGGCGCCGCTGGTGAGCCCGGCTCCCACCGTGCCGGCGGCCAGTTCGAGCCCGGCCTCCAGACAGGCGTCCGCCAGGCTCGCCAGCTCCGCTCCGACGGTGTCCACCGGCGTCCCGCCCGCGAGGTCGCGAACGGCGATCCGCAGCAGCTCGCGCCGCTTGAAGCGGCGCAGCGCGTCCCAACCCTGCCCTGGCCGCTGGGAGCGGACCAGCGCCAGCGCCTCGCCCACCAGCTCGTCGCGCGGCCGCGCCGCCGCGAAGGCGCGGCCGTCGCCGAGGCGGTCGACCTCCTCGGGGTGGGCGGCCAGCCAGCGGCCGAGCGAGCGGCTCGCCGCCACCAGGGCGATCAGCCGGCGCCGGAGGCCGACGCGGCGGCGCAGCGCCTCGGCGGCGGCGGCACGGTCGGGGCTGGCGGACACGATCGCGGCAAGCGCCCTGACCGCGAGATCCGGGTTGGCGCAGGCGGCCAGCTCCTGGAGCAGGCGTGAGGACCCCGCGGCCGCCTGGGTCGGCCATGCCCCGAGCGCCTCCAGGTCGGCCACGACCGCCTCAGGCTCCTCGAACCCGAGCCGTGCCAGGCCCGCGGTGGAGAGGGTGCTCATGGGCCCGGCTACAGCTGCGGAAGGTAGCGCCGACGCTCGAAGGGCGAGACGTAGCGCTGGTACGCCTCCCAGTCGCGGCGCTTGTTGCGCAGGAAGTACTCGAACACGTGCTCGCCAAGCGCCTCCGCGACCAGCTCGGAGGACTCCATGACGACCAGCGCCTCGTGCAGGTCCACCGGGAGCGGCTGGATGCCGGCGGCGCGCCGCTCCGCCTCGGTCATCTCGTCGATGTTGTCGCCCGCCTCCGGCGGCAGGTCGTAGTCCTCCTCGATGCCCTTCATCCCGGCGGCCAGCAGCACGGCGAAGGCCAGGTAGGGGTTGGCGGCCGGGTCGGGCAGGCGCACCTCGACGTCGACCCGGTCGGATCGGTAGCCGCCGACCCGGACCATGGCCGAGCGGTTGCGCTGCGCCCAGCAGATGTGGGTGGGCGCGTCGAAGCCGGGAACGAGCCGCTTGTACGAGTTGATCCACTGATTGGTGACGGCGGTGTACTCACGGGCGTGCACCAGCAGGCCCGCGATGAAGGAGCGCGCGGTCTTGGAGAGGTTGGCCTCCTGCCCCGGGTCGTGGAAGGCGTTGCGGTCGCCCTCGTACAGCGCGAGGTGGGTGTCCATGCCCGAGCCCTCCATCGGCTGTGACGGCTTGGGCATGAAGGTCGCGTGCAGGCCGCGCTCGAGCGCGGCCTCCTTGACCACCAGCCGGCTGGTCATGACGTTGTCGGCCATGGCCAGCGCGTCCGCCTCGCGCAGGTCGATCTCGTGCTGGCTCGGGGCGATCTCGTGGTGGGACTGCATCACCGAGATACCCATGCGCTCGAGCATGGCGATCGCGACCTGGCGGAAGTCCTGCGACAGGTCCAGCGCGGTCTGGTCGAAGAACGAGCCCGAGTCCAGCGGCCGCACGCCGCTGGCGTCGCGGAACAGGAAGAACTCCATCTCGGGCTGGACGTAGACGGTGAAGCCGCGCTTGGCCGCCCACTCGAGGTTGCGGCGCAGCACCCAGCGGGGGTCGCCGTCGAACGGCTCGCCCTCGGTGGTCAGCACGTCGCAGAACATCCTGGCGACGCCGCCGGAGTCGGGTCGCCCGGGCAGGACCTGGAAGGTGCTCGGGTCCGGCCGGGCGACCATGTCGGCCTCCTGGACCCTGGCGTAGCCCTCGATCGCCGAGCCATCGAAGGTCATACCCTGCTCGAACGCGTCCTCGAGCTCGGCCGGCGTGATCGCGAACGACTTGAGGAACCCCAGCACATCCGTGAACCACAGCCGGATGAAGCGGATGTCGCGCTCCTCCACCATCCGCAGGACGTACTCGCGCTGCTTGTCCATGTTCCCTCTGAAGCTCCAGTTCGGCATCGGGGGGCCATGCTACCTGCGCCATTGCCGGTACAGAAACCTCATCGGCGCTTGGAGCGCCTTGCTATCGTGAGGGAGGGGAGGGGGTGCCGCGCATGGAGCGTATGCGGCTGGCGGGAGCCCAGATCGACCCGGTGGTCGGGGACGTCGACGGCAACGTCGAGCGGATCCTCGGCGCCTACCGCGAGGCGGCGGAGCGGGGAGCCCACCTGGTGGTCTTCCCCGAGCTGGCTGTCACCGGCTATCCGCCGGAGGACCTCGTCTTCAAACCGGGCTTCCTGGCCGCGAGCCGGGACGGGGTCGAGCGGGTCGCCGCCGGCACCGGTCAGGCCGCGGCGTTGGTCGGCTTCGTCGACCCGACCCATGCCGGGCCCGCCAACGCGGCCGCGCTCTGTCACCAGGGCCGGGTGCTGGCCGTCTACCACAAGGTGCTGCTCCCCAACTACAGCGTGTTCGACGAGGAGCGCTACTTCGTGCCGGGCAACCAGGTGCTGCTCGCCGCCTTCGGCACCGTCCAGGTGGCCGTCACCATCTGCGAGGACCTGTGGTTCCCATGGGGCCCGATGGCGACCGCGGTGGCGGCCGGGGCCGAGGTGGTGGTGTGCCTGAACGGCTCGCCCTACCGGCTCGGCAAGGGCGAGCGGCTGGTGCCGATGCTCGCCACGCGGGCCGCCGACCACGGCGCCCACCTGCTCTGGGTCAACCAGGTCGGCGGCCAGGACGAGCTGGTGTTCGAGGGCGAGAGCACCTATGCCGACCCGCAGGGCCGCATCCTTGCGCGGGCGGCGGCCTTCGAGGAGGGGCTCCTGCTGGTCGATCTGACCCTGGAGGAGGGCGCGGCCGCCCGCCTGGCCGACCGGCCGCGGCGCACCCCCGCAGCCGACCCCCACCCCGGGTTCGAGGTGCGCCGCGTCCACGTCACCGACGAGCTGCCAGACCCCGGCCCTCGGGTCGAGCCACGCCTGAGTCACGCACTGTCCCTCGAGGAGGAGGTCTACCGGGCGCTGGTGGTGTCGACCCGCGACTACGTGGCCAAGAACGGCTTCCAGCGGGCGCTGGTCGGGCTCTCCGGCGGGATCGACTCGAGCCTGGTCGCCACCATCGCCGCCGACGCGCTCGGCCGTGAGCGCGTCACCGCTGTGGCCATGCCGTCGGAATACTCCACGGAGGGCAGCCTGACCGACGCGCGCGCGCTCGCCGCCAACCTCGGCATCGAGCTGCTCACACTGCCGATCCACGAGCCGGTGCAGGGATTCATGGCCGCGCTGAAGGGGCCCTTCGCCGGGACCGAGCCCGGGCTCGCCGAGGAGAACGTGCAGGCGCGCGTGCGCGGCACGCTGCTGATGAGCCTGTCGAACAAGTTCGGCCACCTGGTGCTCACCACCGGCAACAAGTCGGAGCTGGCGGTGGGCTACTGCACCCTCTACGGGGACATGGCTGGCGGGTTCTCGGTCATCCGCGACGTGCCGAAGACGCTGGTGTACGCGCTGGCGCGCTGGCGCAACGAGCTGGGCGTGGTGATCCCTCAGTCGGTGCTGGACAAGCCGCCCTCGGCCGAGCTGCGGCCCGACCAGCTCGACACCGACTCGCTGCCGCCGTATGAGATCCTCGACCCCATCCTGGAGCGCTACATCGAGGACGACGCCAGCGTGGAGGAGATCGTCGCCCAGGGCTTCGACCGCGACACGGTCGAGCGGGTGGTCCGCATGGTCGACGGTGCCGAGTACAAGCGCCGCCAGGCCGCGCCCGGCCCGAAGGTCACCGGCCGCTCCTTCGGCAAGGACCGCCGCCTGCCCATCACCAACCGCTTCCGAGGCTTCGTGGCACACTGAGCAGGTCCAGAAGACCCGTTTCTGCGGGCTTCAAGGCTGTTCCACAAGGAGGCCGCCATGCCGGTCACGATCCACGACCTCGCAGCGTGGAAGGCGCGCGGGGAGCGTTTCATCATGCTGACCGCCTACGACGCGCTGACCGCTCGGGTGCTCGACGAAGCAGGGGTGCCGCTGCTGCTCGTCGGCGACTCACTCGGCAACAACGTCCTCGGCTACGACACCACCATCCCGGTCACGATGGAGGAGTCCCTGGTATTCACCGCGGCGGTCGCCAGGGGCGCCAAGAACGCCATGATCGTCGGGGACCTGCCGTTCGGCTCCTACCAGGCGTCCGCCCGCGACGCGATGCGCAACGCAGCCCAGCTCGTCAAGGTCGGCGCCAACGCCGTCAAGCTCGAGGGTGGCAGCCGCTCGGTCAAGGCGGTGAGAAGGATCAGCGCCGCCGGCGTGCCGGTGATGGGCCACCTCGGGCTCACTCCGCAGTCGGCCAACGCCTTCGGCGGCTTCCGCGTACAGGGCCGTGGCGAGCAGGGCGACACGCTGCTCGCCGACGCGCTCGCCCTGCAGGACGCGGGCTGCTTCTCGATCGTGCTCGAGGCCATCCCTGCCGAGCTGGGCAGGCGGATCACCGAGTCGCTGGAGATCGCCACCATCGGTATCGGCGCCGGACCGCACTGCGACGCGCAGGTGCTGGTGATCACCGACCTGCTGGGACTCACGCCCGACCCGGCGCCACGGTTCGTCAAGCGCTACGCCGACCTGCGCGGGACCGTCGCCGAGGCGGCCCAGCGCTTCGCCAAGGACGTGGCAGAGAGCCACTATCCCGCGCCCGAGCACCAGTACCACTGAGCGCTCTCCTCCCCGCTCCCCGGGGGGCTCCCCCGGGGGATCCCGGCGCGCTGGGACGCCTTGGTTGCGCACGGCGCGTGCACTGTGGTAAGTAGTTGTGTAAGCAACTGTTGCGGACTCAAGCACTTGCACCCAGGAGGAGAAGCCATGAGCGAGACTGCCATCGCCGTCACCCGTCAGGTGGGCGGCCGCACCATCCCGATCGCCGGGACGTGGAAGTCCGACGTTCTCGGCATGGATCGAGGTCGACCGCCACGACTGGGGCCTCACCTGGAACGCACCGCTGCAGGCCGGTGGCTGGCTGATCTCCAGGAACGTCCGCCTCGAGGTCGACGCCGAGCTCGTCCGCCAGTGAGGTAGAGGGAACCTCCTCTCAGGCGACGGTCAGGGTCCCCACGGCCGCATCGCCGCCGCCGGGGCACTCCAGCTCGTAGGTGCCCGATTCGAGGTCCAGCGAGAAGGTGCGCTGCAGGCCGGCGGTCACGTTCTCGACCTCGCCGAGGATGCGGTCACCTTGCTTCACCTCGAACTCGGAGACCTTGCTGGTCCCCTTGTTGGTGACCTTGAAGGTGACCGCGCCAGCGGGCAGGTCCAGCTTGGCAGGCTCGCAGCCGGCGTCGGTCAGGGCCACCTCGACCGTGCGGGCGCCCGAGGCGCCGCCGCCCTCCCCGTCGGAGCCGCAGGCGGCGACGGCCGTGCCAAGCGTCAGGGCGAGCAGGACCAGCGCCGCCGCGCGGCCGTGGTGCGGGGCACTCACCGGACCGCGCCCTGGACTTGCCGCCTGGCAGGCGCGGGCCGGCGCCGCGGCGCCAGACGCCAGCGATCGGGCCACAGCACGTACAGGCCGACCGGCACCGCGTAGAGGAGCCAGCCGAGGGTCTCGCCGACGGTGGGCTCCGGCCGCAGGCCGAGCATGCCGGTGAGCAGCGCCGCCCGGACCGAGCCCGGCGCCACCAGCCAGCTCAGGTCCATCGCCCTGGCCTGCAGGAGGTTGAACCAGCTCGCCTCGTGCGCGGCGTGGAGCGCCGAGGCGATCAGCCCTGCCGCCACCAGGACCAGCACCGCGCCCGTCAACCGGAAGAAGCGGCCCAGGTTGATGCGCACGCCGCCCTTGTAGAACAGGAATCCGAGCACCACCGCCACGGCGAGACCGAGGATCGCCCCGCTCGAGGCCGCGACCGCGTCGCTGGAGCTCTCGAACACCGCGAGCAGGAACACCGCCGTCTCCATGCCCTCACGGATCACCGCGAAAAATGCCATCCCCACCAGTGCGAGCATCGAGCCGTGCGCCAGCGCGCTGGCCGCATCGCCCTCGAGCAGGCGGCGCATGGAGCGGGCGTGGCGGCGCATCCAGACGATCATGTACGTCACCATACCGACCGCGACCAATGCGATGACCGACTCGAGTCCCTCCTGCTGCGCCTGGGGGAGATTCTCGCCGAGGAGCCGCAGCCCGATGCCGACCGCGAGGCACAGCGCCACAGCCAGCGCCACCCCGGTCCACATCCAGCGCAGCGCGTCCCGCCGGCCCTGCTGCGCGACGAACGCGGCCACGATCCCGACGATGAGCGACGCCTCCACGCCCTCCCGGAGGGCGATCACGAAGGTTGGGAGCACTCGGATCCTTTCTCTCGACCTGCTCGCCTCGCTTTAGGGCTCCCGAAATTAGGTGACCCTAAAGCGAGCACAGGCTAACGCTCCTCCGGCGCTCGGCGCAAGGCCGGGCCCACTACGCCCGCAATGTGCGGAAGTCCCCCTCCTCGTAGCGGGCGAGCACGAACACCAGGTCGGCGAGGCGGTTCAGGTAGCGGACCGACTCGCGGTCGGCCAGTCCGCCGGAGCGCTCGAGCGCGACCGCTCGGCGCTCCGCGCGCCGCACCACGGCCCGCGCGAAGTCCAGGAAGGCCGAGCCCTGCTCCTCACCCGGCACGATGAACTCCTCGGGCATGCGGATCCGGGCGGTGTAGTCGTCGATCAGCGTCTCGAGGCCGCCGACCATCTCGGCCGTCACCTTGGTCAGCCCCGGCTTGAGCTTGCTCGCGTTGCGCGTCGCGGTGGCCAGCTCCGAGCCGACCACGAACAGCTCGCGCTGCAGGCGCAGCACCAGGTCGGCGAGGACGCTGTCGGCGATCACCGCCCGGGCCATGCCCAGCGCGGCGACCGCCTCGTCCACGGCACCGTAGGACTCCGTCCGGAGGTCCGACTTGTCCACCCGGCCGCCGTACAGCAGGCCGGTGGTGCCGTCGTCGCCACCGCGGGTGTAGATCCTGGTCACGACGGCGCCCCCAGCTCGGTAGCCGCCTGGCGGGAGGCCAGCTGGCGGCGCTTCTCCTCGCTGAGCCTGGTGATCCGCACGCCGGCGTGGATCCTGTAGCGACGGTTGACGCCGACGACGACGGCGGTGAAGCCCTCGAGCTGGCGGGCCAGGCGCAGCGGCCCGGCGTCGATCCCGCGGCAGCCGGGGATCTGGTCGGCGAGCCGCAGCACCATCGCCTTCGCCTCGGGGTCGTCGCCGGCCACCAGCACGTCGGTGTCCACCTCGAGGTCGAGGTCGCCGAGCAGCCGCGGCGGCGCGTGGTGGAAGGCGGCCGTGACCCGGGCACGGGGCAGCAGCGCCTGCGCCTGCTCGGCGGCGCTGCCCTCCGGGACGTCGAGGGGGTAGGCGCCACGCTCGTCCCAGCCGAGCGGGTTGATCATGTCGACCACCACCTTGTCGCCGATGGCCTCGGCCAGGTCGGGCAGCAGCGCCGCCTGGCCCTCGAACGGGCAGATCAGGAAGACGGCGTCCGCCCCGGCCGCGGCATCGGCGTTGCCGACCCCGCTGACCGGCAGGTCGCGGCCGGCGAGCAGCTCGGCGACCACCGACCGGGCGCGCTCGGCATCGCGGGACCCGAGCAGGACCCTGTGCCCGGCGACGGCGAACCGCAGGGCGAGCCCGCGGCCCTGCGGGCCGGTGCCACCGAGCAGGCCGAGGGTGAGCTGTTCCGCCAACGCTTGCCTCCTTTGGGCCACGTCTGTCCCCGCAGGCTACCCGATCCCGCCGCCGCGGCGGGCCGGCAGCAGCGCGGCGGCGGCGACCGAGCCGGCCTCCACGCGGGCGCCGGGGCCGAGGACGCTGCCGGTCACCGTGGCCCCCCGGCCGACGGACGCGCCGGGGCCGACCACTGCGCGGGTCACGACCGCACCCGCCTCGACGCTGCTGCCGCTGTCGAGCACCACTGGCCCGGCGACCAGCGCGCCCGGCGCCAGCACCGCCCCCGCCGCCAGGAACACCGGCCCCATGGCGACCGTGACCTCGCCATCCGCCCGCTCCCCCGTCAGCAGGCGGCCCGGCGCGAGCGGGTAGGGCCAGCGCCCGCGCAGCAGCCCGGCGGAGACGGTGAGGAAGCGCCCGAGGGTCCCCGCATCGGCCCAGGCACCGCGCATCGGCAGGCCGAGCAGCTCGCCCCGGCGCCAGCAGGGCTCGAGCACCGCGTCGACCAGGGTCGACCGGCCAGGCGCCACCTGGTCCAGCAGCGAGGCGCGCAGCGCGTACACGCCAGCCGCCACCCAGGGCCCGCCCGGGTCGGGCGTCACCCGGTCGCCATCCATGCGGAACCGCGGCGTGGCGTGGGCCGCGCCAATGCCCATCGCCACCGGCGTGCCGGTACGCGGGAGTGCCGTTGCCAGCGTGGCCAGGTCCGCCGGGTCGACGACGTGGTCGGCGCAGCTCACCAGGACCGTCTCGTCGCCGTCGCCGAGCAGGCCCGCACGACGCGCGGCGACCAGCCCACCGCCGGTGCCGAGCAGCACGGGCTCGTGCGCCACCTGGACACCCGGCCGTCCTGCCAGGTAGGCGCCGAGCGCGTCAGCGCCGTGGTGCACGTTGACGACCACCCGCTCGGCCCCCGCCTTCTCCAGAGCCATACAGGCCAGCTCCAGCAGCGGCCGGCCCGCGGGTGCCAGCAGCGGCTTGGGGACCGCCCGGGTGAGCGGCGCCAGCCGGCTGCCCGCCCCGGCCGCCAGGCAGAACCCGATCACCTCCCAGCGGCCTCAGGATCCGCCCGCGGCGGGCTCGGCGATGAACCAGTCGTCGGGAACCTGGTAGCGGGCGCCCTCGGCGGTCTCCTCCACCAGCACGTCCGAGGGCAGTGCCGCCAGGCCCATCAGGCCCAGCACGCCCTGGTGGGCCGCCTCGGACAGGCAGACCGTGCCGGCGGGGCCGCCAGCCTGATACTGGTTGCCCTCCCGCAGGCCGACGGTGTGGGTGAGCTGCTCGACCCGGTCGGAGCCCACTGACCGCCGCAGCTCGGCGAGGTCGGCCGCGGGCAGCTCCAGCCAGCTCGGTCCGGCTCCGAAGGCGTCCTGGAAGCCCTCGCTGACGAGCCGGAGGAGGACAGTGATGCGAACCGCGGGCGCAACCATCGGATTGCCGGAGAGGTCCATGACGCTCCTGACTCAGATGACGAAAGTGACATCAGCGCGATATGCCATCACAAGCGGCACCAGAGTTGCACCCCGCAATCCTCGTACCCGCCGGCGATGGGCAGGGGGAGCCGGTCGGTAAGCCGGCTTCTGTTCCCCGGAGACCCGGGGCGGCGACCATCTATCTGGGACCGGCGTCACCGCCGGCCTCGAGCGGCCCACCAGGGGGCTCGACCGAGCCAGCCTCCCCCGGCCGCCTGCGCGACCGGTGCGTCCCCTACTTGGCCTTGCTCCGGGTGGGGTTTGCCGAGCCGACCGGTCACCCGGCCGCTGGTGCGCTCTTACCGCACCGTTTCACCCTTACCGCCAGCCCGCCCCGCACCAATGGCGCGACGAGCCGGAGGCGGTCTGTTCTCTGTGGCACTTTCCTGCGGGTCGCCCCGACTGGCCGTTAGCCAGCACCCTGCCCTGTGGAGGCCGGACTTTCCTCGATCCCGGCGAACCGGGACCGCGGCCGCCTGACCGGCTCCCCCTGCCCAACCATTGTGCCAGGTGCATACTGGACCTGACAGTCCTGCTCCCAGCGAGGTCGTCGTGGTCCCAGCGCTCGCCGTCCTGTTGATCCTCGTGCCGTTGGCCGAGCTGGCCGTGATCATCATGGTCGGCAAGACCATCGGCGTGCTCGCCACCCTGCTCCTGCTGCTCGCCTTCAGCCTGGCCGGCGCCTGGCTGGCCAAGCGCGAGGGGCTGGCGGCCTGGCGGCGCTTCCAGCTCGCACTGGCCGACGGGCGCATGCCGACACGCGAGGTCGCCGACGGCGCGATGATCCTGCTGGCCGGGGCGCTGCTGTTCACCCCCGGGTTCCTGACCGACCTGGTCGGACTGCTTCTGCTGGTGCCGACCACCCGGGCGCTGGCGCGGCGCCTGGTACCCGCCCTCTCGAGGCGGCGAGCCTTCCGGCGCACCCGGGTCACCGTGGTCGGGTCCACCTCCGACCCTTCGACCAGGGTCGTCTGGGGCACCCCCGAGCTCGACGAGCGTCCTGGCGGTGACCCCAGGAAGCCTGCGCGGTAGGGCTGGCATCCCCTACAGGGGGGACGGCTTCTCGCGGAGCACCGGGCCCTGGCGGTCCATCGCCTGGTTGGCCAGGGCGTCCGCGCGGCGGTTGCGCTCACGGGGCACGTGCTGCCAGGTGACGCGCTCGAAGCCGCGGGCCAGCCGCCGGGCCTTGGTCGCCAGGGGCTGCAGGCCCTCGTTGCGGACCTTCCAGCGCCCGAGCTGCTGGTTCACCACCAGCAGCGAGTCGGCGCGGACCACCACCCGCCGCGCGCCGAGCTCGCGGGCACGCTCCAGTCCCGCGAGCGCCCCCTGGTACTCGGCGACGTTGTTGGTCGCCCAGCCGATCCCCTCCGACACCTCGGCGATGACGGTGCCGTTCCGGTCGCAGATCACCACGCCGTAGCCGGCCGGGCCGGGGTTGCCGCGCGCCCCCCCGTCGGTCCAGATCACCACCTCGTCGATGCTCGGGACCGGGGGACCAGCGCCCGGACCCTCGGCGCTCACGCGATCACCAGGATCCGGCGGCAGTTCTCGCAGCGCTTGATGCGCTCGGGCGGCAGGGCACGCAGCCCGTTCAGCTCCACCGGCGAGAGCGAGACCCGGCAGCCCTGGCAGGTGTTGCCGACCAGGGCGGCGGCGCCGACCCCGCCCTGCCTGGCGCGGAGCTGCTCGTAGAGCGCGATGAGCTGGGCGCCGAGCTTCGGCTCGAGCGCCACGCGCGCCGCCCGCTGCACCTCCAGCTCACGGTCGATCTCAGCCAGGGCCGCGTCGCGCGCCTTGGTGACCTCGGCCTGCTCGTCGCTCACGCCCTCGCGCCGGGTTGCCAGCTCGGCCAGCTCCGCCTCGAGGGTCTCACGCCGCTCCATGCGCTCGAGCAGATCGTCCTCGAGCACCGACTGGCGCCGCTGCAGCGCGGCCACCTCCCCCTGGATCGCGGTCAGCTCCTTGGGGCTGGTCACCCGGCCGGAGATGGCGCGTGCCTGTTCGGTCTCGGCCTTGCGGCGGACCATCTCCACCTCGTCCTCGAGGCGGGCCTGCTCGCGGCTGACGGTGGCCAGCTCGCCCTGGCGCTCGGCGGCGAGTTGGTCGATCGCGGCGAGGTTGGTGGCCAGCTCGCCCAGGCGGGCGTGCTCGGGCAACGACTTGCGACGGTGGTTCAGCCGGTCGACGGCCGAGTCGCAGGCTTGCAGCTCGAGCAGTGTTCGCTGCTGGTCAAGGGGCGCGTCCAAGATCCTCGGGTCCTCGCAGATGCCTCGTCGGTCGCCGGCCGCGTTCGCCGACCCCCTTACCCTACCGTGTCCACGCCTGCTACTTCTCGGCGCGCTCGCGTTCTGCCGCCTGGTCCGCCGGGATCGAGTGGAGTCCGCGGTCGTCCGAGGTGAGGCAGCGCCCGGTGGCGAGGTCGAACTGCCAGCCGTGCATCCGGCAGGTGAGCACGCCGTCCTCGACCACCCCGAACTGGGTGAGGTCGGCCTTGAGGTGCGGGCAGCGGCGCTGGACCAGGTAGCCGTCCAGCTCGATGAGCTCCTGCACCGGCGCCTGCTCCGAGTACCAGCCCTCGGCGTACTGCAGCCGTTCGGGCGACAGGCCCTTGAACCAGTTGTAGACGTACTCGTTGAACGGACCCTCGCGCGAGGCCACGAAGCGGCAGGAGAGGAACAGCTCGTTGACCCAGTCCTCGTCGTGCCGCAGGATGCACGTCTCCACCAGGGGTCGCTGGATCTGCCCTCGCGGCCAGCCTGCCTTGCGGCGCTCGATCTCCGGCAGCATGCGCGCCTGGTATGCCTCGAGATAGGCGCGCTTGTCACCGAAGATGGCCTCGACCGCGTCTTCGGCCGGATGCCGGACCTGGCAGCGACCGTCCTCGAGGGTGGCCACGCTGCCGGGCAGCAGCAGGCGCCCGATGTCCATGCGGTAGCGCTTGGCCCTGGCCATCTCGTTCTGGCGCTTCTTGCGGCCCAGGGTCTGCTTCATCCTGGTTGGGAAGTCTCGATGTACAGGCCGGCTTGTCCGAGGAAGGTTACTCGCATGTCGGGCTGCGGCGCTCAGTACGCTCTGGCGAGCAGCACGGCGTCGCGTGCGGGGGCGCCGTCCACCAGGCAGTTCGCTGTGGGCGGGTCCTCGGAGAGGATGGCGCGGATCGAGGCGCCGGTACCGTCGCCGAGCGCCTCCTCGCACGCTTCCGAGCCGCACCAGGACAGCAGGAAGAAGCCGCCGTCACCAATCCGCTCGCGCAGCTCAGCGAGGTCGCTGACCCGGTAGGTGTGGCTGCCGCGGAACTCGAGCGACTCAGCGTGCAGGCTGCGCTGCAGTTCGTCGAGCAGCTCGCGGGCGACGCGGACCGCGCGGTCCATCGGCACCGGCTGCTTGGAGCGGTCGTCGCGCCGAGCCACGGTCACCTGCCCGGCGGCGAGCTCGCGCTCCCCCAGCTCGATGCGGAGCGGCACGCCCTTGAGCTCCCAGTCGACCGAGCGGCGGCCGAACGAGAGATGCAGGCGGCTGTCCATGTGGGCGCGCACGCCCTCGGCACGCAGCTCCGCCGCCAGCTTGTCGGCCACCCGCACGGGCTCGCCGTCGCTCAGCGCCAGCAGCACCACCTGGTGGGGGGCGATCATGGGTGGTAGCCGCAGGCCGTGGTCGTCGCCGTGGACCATGATCATGGCGCCCACCATGCGGGTCGAGCTTCCCCACGAGGTGGTGGCCACGTGCTCGCGCGTGCCCTGGGCCGACAGGTAGGTGATGTCGAAGACACGGGCGAAGTTGTGGCCGAGGTTGTGGCTGGTGCCCATCTGCAGCGCCTTGCCGTCGCGCATCAGCCCCTCGCAGGTGAAGGTGCGGTCGGCGCCGGCGAAGCGCTCCTTCGCCGACTTCTCGCCGGTCACCACCGCCACCGCCAGGGTCTCCTCCATGAAGGCGCGGTAGACCTCGAGCATCTGCATGGTCTCCGCCTGCGCCTCCTCGTAGGTGGCATGGGCGGTGTGGCCCTCCTGCCAGAGGAACTCGCTGGTGCGCAGGAACAGCCGCGGGCGCATCTCCCAGCGGACCACGTTGGCCCACTGGTTGATGAGCAGCGGCAGGTCGCGGTAGCCCTGAATCCACTTGGCGAAGAAGTGATTGATCACCGTCTCCGAGGTGGGCCGCACCACCAGCGGCTCGGCGAGCTGCTCCCCGCCGCCGTGGGTGACCACCGCCAGCTCGGGCGAGAAGCCCTCGACGTGCTCGGCCTCCTTCTCGAGGAAGCTCATGGGGATGAACAGCGGGAAGTAGGCGTTCTGCACGCCGGTGGCCTTGATGCGGCGGTCCATGTCGGCCTGCATCAGCTCCCAGATGGCCCACCCCCACGGTCGGATGACCATGCTGCCCCGGGCAGGGCCGTTCTCGGCCAGCTCGGCGCGAGCGACGACGTCCTGGTACCACTGGGGAAAGTCCTTCCCCTGGGGGGTGAGCACGGCCTGGTTGGCCACAGCTGGCGCGCCTCCTCGATACGTCCGTCCCGGGCATCTCCCGAGGTGATCCACGGCGAGCCTACCCGGCCCGCCAGAGCGCGAGCAACGCGATTCCCCGTACCTGCAGGCCGCGCGCCGTGGGGAGTCTAGAAGAGGGCGGTGGTGAGGTTGCGGCGGTAGCGGCGGGACAGGGGATGGTCGTCGCCGAGGAGGCGGAAGATGTCCAGCATCAGCTCGCGGGCGTGGTCGCGGCGCTCGCCCGGGCCCTCGCGGACGGCGGCCAGCAGCTCGGCCAGGGCCCGCTCGGCATCGCCGTCGGTGGCCTGCCGTGCCGCCTCGCCGAACCGCGAGCTGGGATCGGACGCCTCCAGCGCCAGGCGGGCGCGGGCCAGCGGCTCGGAGGTCTCCGGGTCGTACTCGACCGGCCGCAGCAGCTCCAGGGCCTCGGCCGGGTCGCCGCGGTCCAGCGCCAGCCGGGCGAGCCCCACCCTTGCGGCGACGTTGTCCGGGTCGCCGTCGAGGATCTCGCGGTAGCGCGCCGCCGCGGCGTCGGGATCGAGGTCGGCGGCCTCGGCCGCGGCCCGGTCCGCCTGGCTCGGCAGCAGCGCGTCGATGAACTGCTCGACCACGGGGGCGGGCTGGGCGCCGACGAACTCGTCGACCAGCCGGCCGTCGACGACCGCCTTGACCGCGGGGATGCCCTGGACCCCGAAGGCCGCGGCGAGCTGCGGCGCCTGGTCGACATCGACCCGCGCCAGCTCCACCTCTCCCCCGCGGGCAAGCACGGCGCGCTCCAGCAGCGGGCCGAGCGCCCGGCACGGCGCGCACCATTCGGCCCAGAAGTCCACCACCACCGGGACCTGATAGGAACGCTTGACGACCTTAGCCTCGAAGTCGCCCTCGCTCACGTCATAGACAAGCTCATTGCTCATGGAGCCTTGGTACGCCTCCGGGAGCCCTGGCCGCAACCCTGACCGCCGGCGCGACGCCACTGCCTACAGGCGCGGGCGGGCGCGCTCGGGGTCGGGCTGGAAGGCGGGTGCGTCGCTGGCGACCACCCGGTTGGCGAGCACGCCGAGCCCCTCCACCTCGAGCTCCACCTCGTCGCCCGGGGTCAGGTACGGGTACTTGTCAGCGCCGTGCACCAGCGCCAGCTCCAGGATGCAGCCCGTGCCGCAGGTCCCGGAGCCGAGCACGTCGCCGCGCCGCAGCGGCGCCGACTCGGCCGCGTAGGCGACCATCTCGGCGAAGCTCCACCACAGCGTGTCCAGGTTGGAGTGGGTGTACTCGATGCCGTTGACCCGGGCGAGCATGGCTGCGCCGGGCACCTCGCGCAGGCCGCGCGGCGCGAACTCGTCGCTGGTCACCAGGTAGGGACCGAGCGAGGTGGCGAAGTCCTTTCCCTTCACCGGGCCCATCGAGAGCTGAATCTCGCGGCGCTGGACGTCGCGCGCCGACCAGTCGTTCATGATCGTGAAGCCTGCAATCAGCCCCTCGGCGTCCTTCACGCGGACGTCGCGCCCACCCGCGCCGAGCACGCAGGCGACCTCCACCTCGTAGTCCAGCTCAGCCGAGCGCGGCGGGGCGGCCACGGGGTCGCCCGGCCCGACGATCGCGGCAGGGTTGGAGAAGTAGAACACCGGCAGCTCGTACCAGTCGGGGTGCATCTCCAGCCCGCGCCGCGCGCGGGCGGTGCGCACGTGCTGCTCGAAGGCGTAGAAGTCGCGCACGGAGGGCGGCTCGGCGACGGGCGCGAGCAGGGTTGCGCCCTCGAGCGGCAGCGGCTCGCCGGCCCCGGCGGGTCGCCGGTCAGGCTCGCGCACGGCGGCCATGGCCAGGTCGAGCACCGCCTCCAGGCCGGCCTCTCCCTCGCCCGTCGCCACCGGCACGATCAGGTCACCGTCCAGGTATCCGACCTGGGCACCGGCCGTGGTGGCATAGCGCACCACCTTCATCTGGCTTCCCGCCCTCTCAGGCCTTCCCGCCATCGGCACCGCGGCCGTTCAGTCTCGGTGCAAACCTTACTCTGTGGGGTAGAGCCGTTCGCGTAGGTTCCTGCGGATGTTGGCGGGGCTGGCGTATTCGGCCGCCGCTCGGTAACACTCAAGAGCATGATCGTCATGCCGTGCCGGCCGTGAGTGCCCACCGCGCCGCTGACCCGGCTCTTACAACCAGTACCTTCGCTCCGCCGCCCTTCATGACCCAGCCGACCGTGTGCTTCGTGTCCTCGCGCCTGGGCGAGGCCGACGGCGTCTCCGTCGCCGCGGCCGCCTGGGAGGCGGCGTTCGCGCGCCTTGGCTTCCGGGTATGCACGGTGGCCGGCCTTGGCACGGCCGACCGCCTGGTGCCGGGTCTCGCGCTGGACGCTCCGCAGCCGCCCGCGCCCGCCGAGCTGGAGGCCGCCCTGGAGGGCATCGACCTGATCGTGGTCGAGAACATCTGCTCGCTCCCGCTGAACCGGGGTGCGGCCGAGGTCGTGGCGCGCTGCGTTCGGGGCCGCCGCGCGATCCTGCACCACCATGACTTCCCCTGGCAGCGAAGGGGCTTCGACGACCTCGGGCCGTGGCCGCCCGATGACCCGAGCTGGCAGCACGTGACCATCAACGAGCTCAGCCGCCGGGAGCTGGCCGAGCGTGGCATCGAGGGAACGACCGTCTACAACGCCGTGCTGCCGCCGGTCGCCGGCGACGGGAGGCGCGCCCGCCTCGAGCTCGGTGTGGCTCCGGACGAGCTCCTGCTGGTGCAGCCGACGCGCGCGATCGCGCGCAAGAACGTGCCCGGCGGGCTGCGCCTGGCCGAGGCGCTGGGAGCGACCTACTGGCTGACCGGGCCGGCCGAGGACGGCTACGGGCCCGAGCTGAAGCGCGTGCTCAGCGCCGCCGCCTGCGACCTGCGGCACGGTATGCCGGATGACCTGGATATGGCGGATGCCTACGACGCGGCCGATGCGGTGGCGTACCCCTCGACCTGGGAGGGGTTCGGGCTGCCGCTGATCGAATCGGCCCTGTACCGCAAGCCGATCGCCGTCGGCCGCTTCCCGATGGTGGACGAGCTGGCCGCCTTCGGTTTTCGCTGGTTCCAGGCGCACGACCCTACCTCGCTGCGCACCTGGCTGAAGCGACCCGATCGCGAGCTGCTCGATCACAACTACGCCGTCGCCAAGCGCCACTTCTCTCTGGACGCTCTGGCCAGCCGTCTCGCCGGGGTCCTCGAGCACGCCGGCTGGGCCACCTGGTAGCCGGTGCCGCCGGCACGGATACCGTGCCGCTCTCACCGCCTGTAATCGTGTTGACGTCCAACAGAGCGAATATTTAGATTCCGGGCGTCAGGAACAGTAACGCTGAGCACCAGGAGGAGAGGGCATGGCGCGCGCGAGCCTGCCGGAGCGACGGCGGCGAGAGGTGGCGGAACTTGCCGCGGCGCGTCGCGCCCAAGGCCACCCGCCCCAGCGGATCGCGGCCGAGATCGTCGAGCTGGCCGGCATCACCCCCCTGTGGGCGTGGCGGCTCGCCAAGGGCTGGCGCCGCTCGGAGCTGCTGGAGCAGCTGCGGCAGCTCGGCGACCAATCGGTCGACGAGAGCATGCTGTGGCGCTGGGAGATCGGCGAGCGTGACCCCAGCAAGGAGCATCTGGACCGCCTCTGCCAGGTCTACCAGACCCGCCCCGACCTGCTCGGCTACGGCCATGACTACACCCGCCGGTCGGGCGCCTCCGATGAGAGCGGCGGGGCCGGCGAACGCCGGCGGGTCCACGGCCGATCCCAACCGGCGTTGCTGGTTCCCGAGCCGCTCGAAGCCGAGCCGCTGGCGATGGTGCAGGCACTGACCTTCAGCGGCGTGAGCCAGGAGACGCTCGCGTTCCTGGAGCGCTCGTTCGAGCGGCTGCACTGGGTCTGGACGGCGAGCGGTGCCGCCGACGCGGCGCCGCTGGCGGACATGGCCAGGCAGTACCGCGCGGTGCGCGTGGCGCTCGGCCGGCGCCAGCGGGTCGCCGCGCGGCGCCGGCTGGCGCGGGTCGCCGCGCGGCTGGGCGGTCACCTCGGCCTGCTGCTGTGGGAGCTGAACGAGCCGGTCGCGCTGGCGTACTTCGACGCCTCCGTCGTGGCCGCGGAGGAGGCCGGCGACCCGGCGCTCGGCGCCTGGGTGGCCGAGCGCCGTGCCAGCAGGACCGGCGACCAGTCGTCGGGCCGGGTGCCGAGGCGCGCACCTTGAGGTTGCGGACCGGACGTGGTCCCGCGTCCCTGGCGCGGGCTATCGTATGGGACTGCCATGACCGATCCCGCGGGCGCGCCGCCGCCCGACGACCTGCGCGCCGGCCCGGACGGCCGGCTGCGCTGCGCCTGGGGCGCGCAGCCCGCGGAGTACGTCGCCTACCACGACCTCGAGTGGGGCTGGCCCGTGCACGACGAGGTCCGGCTGTTCGAGAAGCTCTGCCTCGAGGGCTTCCAGGCGGGCCTGTCGTGGCTGACCATCCTGCGCAAGCGCGAGGAGTTCCGCCGCGCCTTCGCCGGGTTCCAGCCCGCCAAGGTGGCGGCGTTCGGGGAGGCGGAGGTTGCGCGGCTGCTCGAGGATGCCTCCATCGTCCGCAGCCGCGCCAAGATCGAGGCGACCATCGCCAACGGGCGCGCCATGCTGGCGCTCGGCGAGACAACGCTTGACGAGCTGGTGTGGGCGCACGCGCCGCCGCCCCGACCGGCGCCGGTCTCGCGGAGCGCCCTGCCCGCGTCCACACCGGAGTCGGTGGCGCTGGCAAAGGAGCTCAAGCGGCGCGGCTTCCGCTTCGTCGGGGCGACCACGGTGTACGCGCTGATGCAGGCGTGCGGGGTGGTCAACGACCACCTCGCCGGCTGCTTCGTCCGGACCGATGCCAGACGAAGGTCATGACGAACTGCGATCAGCGCGACAGGTCAGCGAGGTGACGTCGCCAGTTCGCAGTGTTTAACAGAGAAATCTTGACCGAAACCCGCCAAAAGAGCACGATTCGTTTCCAGGCGGGATTTCCCGCAGGCCGTACCCGCAAGGGAGGCGCTCCGATGGCAGACAACGTCGACGTCACGGCGGAGTCCATCGCCGACCCGGCACCGCTCGGCTTGGCCGGCTTCGCCCTCACCACCTTCGTCCTCAGCATGTTCAACGCGGGGCTGGTGGGCAAGGCGGGCGAGCCGGTCGTCCTCGGGTTGGCGCTGGCCTACGGCGGCGGCGCCCAGCTCCTCGCCGGCATGTGGGAGTTCAGGAAGGGCAACACCTTCGGGGCGACAGCCTTCAGCTCCTTCGGGGCGTTCTGGATCTCCTACTGGGCCTTTGTCGTGTTCTTCTCCAACGGGGTTCCATCCACGGCGGTCGGGCTCTACCTGATCGCCTGGGGCATCTTCACGTTCTACATGTGGATCGCTTCGTTCCGGACGAACACCGCGGTGATGGTGGTGTTCCTGCTGCTGTGGATCACGTTCGCCCTGCTCGGCATTGGCGCGGCGGCGGACAACACCTCGATCACGAAGCTCGGCGGCTGGGTCGGGCTGGCCACCGCGGTCGCGGCGTGGTACGCCTCGTTTGCGGCGGTGACCAATTTCACCTTTGGGCGTGAGATAGTGCCGGTGCGACCGCTGCGCCACGCATAGCCCGGTTAGGGTACGTGCAGCGCGGGGATGTCGGATGTCGTCCCCGCGCTGCCACGCGCACGGCGGTGGCGAGCTGAAGGACATGCCGGTCGACGAGGAGGTCGAGCCATGACAGCAGGACAGGGGACGGAGGTCTCTGAGGCCCAGATCGCTGTTCACTGGCGTGAAGAGGAGTACTACTACCCTCCTGCAACGTTCATCGCCCAGGCAAACGCGGCCGACCCGGCTCTTTTTGAACGATTCGATGAGAAGAACTTCCCCGAATGCTTCAAGGAGTACGCGGACCTGCTCACTTGGGATGCCTACTGGCACACGACCCTGGACACCAGTAACCCGCCATTCTGGAAGTGGTTTGTCGGCGGTCGGCTGAACGCCTGCTACAACTGCGTCGACCGCCACTTGGCGACCAGGCGCAACCAGGCAGCTCTCATCTGGGTGCCCGAGCCGGAGGCTGAAGAGACCAAGGCGGTCACCTACCAGGAGCTCTACACCCGGATCAACGAGTTCGCCGCGCTGCTGCAGGACTTCTGCGGCGTGAACACCGGCGACCGCGTGACCTTCCACCTGCCGATGGTCCCCGAGCTGCCCGTCTCCATGCTGGCCTGCGCCCGCCTCGGGGTCATCCACTCCGAGGTGTTCGGTGGATTCAGCGGTGCGGCGTGCGGGGAGCGGATCGCCGACTCGCAAAGCCGCATTCTTGTGACGATGGACGGCTACTACCGCAACGGCGAGCTGATCGACCACAAGGCCAAGGCTGACGAGGCGCTGGCGAGGGCCCGCGAGCACGGCTTCGAGATCGACAAGGTCCTGGTCTGGCGGCGGCACCCCGGCCAGTACGCCTCAAACAGCCCGATGGTCGAGGGCCGGGACTTCTTCGTCGACGAGCTGCTGAAGGACTTCCGCGGAAAGACGGTCGCGCCGGTCTCCATGCCTGCCGAGGCGCCGCTGTTCCTGATGTACACCAGCGGAACGACGGGCCAGCCCAAGGGGTGCCAGCACAGCACGGGCGGCTATCTCGCCTACGTCACCGGTACGTCAAAGTACTACCAGGACATCCACCCGGAGGACACCTACTGGTGCTTCGCCGACATCGGGTGGATCACCGGGCACTCCTACATCGTCTACGGCCCCTTGTCGCTCGGGACGACGAGCGTGATGTACGAGGGCGTACCTACCTACCCGGATGCTGGTCGTCCCTGGCGGATCGCCGAGCGGCTGGGGGTGAACATCTTCCACACCGCCCCCACCACCATCCGCATGCTGCGAAAGCTCGGCCCGGACGAGCCGACGAAGTACAACCATCACTTCAAGCACATGACGACGGTGGGCGAGCCGATCGAGCCGGACGTCTGGCGCTGGTACCACAGTGTCGCGGGAAAGGGCGAGGCGGTCATCGTCGACACGTGGTGGCAGACCGAGAACGGCGGCTTCCTGGGCAGCACACTGCCCGCGCTGCAGCCGATGAAGCCCGGCAGCTGCGGCCCCGGGGTGCTCGGGGTCTACCCCGTGATCTACGACGAGGAGGGCAACGAGGTCGAGGCCGGCAGCGGGCGGGCCGGCAACATCTGCATCCGCAACCCCTGGCCCGGAATCTTTCAGACGATCTGGGGCCAGCCCGAGCGCTTCGTGGACGTCTACTACAGGAAATACTGCCGGGACAGGGAGAGCAAGGACTGGCACGACTGGCCGTACTTCGCGGGCGACGGGGCTGTGCAGGCGGCCGACGGCTACTTCCGGATCCTCGGACGGGTCGACGACGTGATCAATGTGGCCGGCCACCGGCTGGGCACCAAGGAGCTCGAGTCGGCGAGCATCACCGTCGAGGAGATCGCCGAGGCTGCCGCGGTCCCGGTGGTGGACGAGGTTCGGGGCCGAGCCGTGGAGATGTACGTCGCCCTGAAGCCGGGGTTCACGCCCAGCAGGGACATTGCAGCGAAGGTATCCAAGGCGATCGAGACCGAGATCGGGAAGATCGCCCGGCCGAAGAACGTCTGGATCGTCTCGGACATGCCCAAGACCCGCTCGGGAAAGATCATGCGCAGGGTCATCGCTGGGATCTCCAACTTCGCCGATGTCGGGGACACGACCACGCTGGCGAACCCCGAGATCGTCGACGATATCCGCCACTACGTGCAGAGCGAGAAGGTTACCCGCGGCGAGGTTCCACGCGAGCTGTCGGCTCAGGAGGCTGAGGAGATCAAAGCGTTCGGCCAGGCTGAATGACCGGGCGCTGAGCGGCCTGCTTGGCAGCCTGCTTGAAGGCGCGCACCTGGGCGAGGCTCTCGGCGTCGGTGACGTCGGCGACGGATCGGTGGCTGCCGTCCTCGCCGTACGGGCCGGCGGCCTCGCGCCACCCGGGCGACCGCACGCCGAGCTGCTTGCCGAGCAGCGCGACGAAGATCCGCGCCTTCTGCTCACCGAAGCCCGGCAGGCTCCGCAGCCGCGCCAGCAGCTCGCGGCCGGTGGCGGCGGTGCGCCACAGCTCCGCCGCATCGCCGCCCCACTCCCCGGCGACGTGCCGGCACAGCGCCTGCACCCGCCCGGCCATTGCGACCGGATAGCGGTGCAGGGCGGGCGGACCGGCCATCACCTTCGCGAAGGCGTCCGGGTCGTGGTCAGCGATCGCGCCGGCGTCGAGGGTGTCGAGCGAGAGCCTCCGCGCGAGCTGGTACGGTGAGGCGAAGGCGCGCTCCATCGGAAACTGCTGGTCGAGCAGCATGCCCACCAGCAGCGCGAGCGGGTCGCGGGCGAGCAGCGCGTCCGCGTCGGGATCCTGCGCGAGCCGCAAGGTCGTCGTGGCCACGGTCATCCTCCTTGGTCTGGCGCGGCGACCCGCACAATGGTCGCACGAGGCGAGCACGCTCCGCTGGACGCGCCACGGCTCAGCCCTGGGTGTCGCGCGGAAGGCGGGCGACATCCGAAACCGGCCCGAGATGGCCCAGCTTGTCGGGGTTGACCACCGACCGGACAGCCTGGATCCGGCCGTCGGCGATGTCGAGGGCGATCACGTTGATCACTCGTCCCTCGGCGTCCAGGCCCACCGCGCCAGGCTGCCCGTTCACCTCGACAGGCCGGACCCGCGCGCCCAGGTGCGCGGCGCGCGCGAACAGCCCCAGGAGCAGCCGGCCAATGCGATCCCGCCCGTAGATGGGCTCTTTGAACGCCTGCGCCTTCCCGCCGCCGTCGCCCACGAAGACCGCATCCGCGGTCAGCAGGTCCACCAGCCCATCCATGTCGCCCTGCTCGCATGCGGCGAAGAACCTGCGGGCCAGCTCGTCTCGCTCCCCCTTCGACGGCTCGAACCGGGGCGCCCCAGCCTCGATGCGGCGGCGAGCCCGGGCGAAGATCTGCCGGCAGTTCGCCTCGCTCTTCCGCACGATCTGGGCGATCTCGTCGTAGCCGTACTCGAACACCTCCCGTAGCAGGAACACCGCCCGCTCCACCGGGCTGAGGCTCTCCAGCACGATCAGGAACGCCATCGACAGCGAGTCGGCCATCTCGGCGTGTCGCGCCACGTCGACCTCCGTTCCTGCCACGAGCGGCTCCGGGAGCCAGGGCCCCAGGTATGACTCGCGGCGCGTCCGCGAAGCCCGGAGCTGGTCGATGGCCAGCCGAGTCGTCACCGCTGCGAGGTATGCCTTCGGGGAGTCGACCTCGGTGCCGCCCGTGAGCGCGCGATGCCACCGCAGGAACGCCTCCTGCACGACGTCTTCGGCCTCCGCGATGCTGCCCAGCATCCGATAGGCGATCGAGAACAGCAGCGGCCGCAGCTCCGCGTGGACCTCGCCCGCGTCGTTCATCCGATCCTGGTGGTCTTCCATGCTGGCCATGAGACGTGCCACCTATCGAACCTGTGACAGCTTCGTCGTCGCCGTGCAGTGTCACACAGGCTGGCCGGTCCCGATCATGAGCCTGTAGCAGAAGTCGTTCGGCCGGCGGCATCCAGCGGCTACGATCCTTGTCGTGCGCACCCGCCTCGGACCGGACTTCGCCAAGCTCTGGACGGCCAGCACCGTCTCCAACCTCGGCGACGGCGTCACGCTGGTCGCGGCGCCGCTGCTGGCCGCCTCCCTGACCCGCAACCCGCTGCTGATCGCCACGCTCACCTTCAGCCAGCGCCTGCCGTGGCTGCTGTTCTCGCTGATGAGCGGCGCGCTGGTCGACCGCCTGGACCGGCGCCGGGTCATGGCGACCGCGGACCTGTTCCGAGCCGTGGTCATGGGGCTGCTCGCGGTCGCCGTGCTACTGGACGCGGCCTCCATCGCGCTGCTGTGCACCACCCTGTTCCTGCTCGGCACTGCCGAGACGCTGTTCGACAACGCCGCCATCTCCATCCTGCCCATCGTCGTGCCCAGGGCCAACCTGACCAAGGCGAACGGGCGTCTGCTCGGCGCGCAGATCGTGACCAACGACCTGGCCGCCCCGCCCCTTGGCGGGCTGCTGTTCGCGACCGCCGCGGCCGTGCCGTTCGTGCTCGACGCCGGGTCGTTTGCCGCCGCAGCGGTCCTCATCATGGCGATGCGAGGCCGCTTCCAAGTGGAACGGCCGATGGGAGTCGAGCGGGCCACGCTCCGCGCCGACATCGCCGAAGGAGTCCGCTGGCTCGCCAGCCACCAGCTGCTACGCCTCCTCGGCGTGGCCATCGGCCTGATGAACCTGACCCTGTCGGCGGCAAGCGCGATCCTGGTGCTGTACGCGCAGGATCGCCTCGGGCTCGGCTCGGCCGGCTACGGCGCGCTGATCGCCTGCCTTTCCATCGGCGGCATCTCGGCGAGCCTGGTCGCCACGCGGATCATCGGCTGGCTTGGCCCAGCCACCAGCATGCGGGTCGGCCTGCTGATCGAGGCGTCGACCCACCTGGTGCTCGCGCTCACCAGCAGCCCGCTGGTGGCCGGCGGCATCCTGGCGCTGTTCGGCTTCCACGCGACGATCTGGAACACTGTCAGCATCTCGCTCCGGCAGGAGCTGATCCCCGGCCGGCTGCTTGGCCGTATCAACAGCGCCTACGCCGTCTTCTCCTACGGTGGCCATTCGCTCGGCGCCCTGGTAGGCGGGTTGCTCGCCGGGCACCTCGGGCTCTCCGCACCATTTTGGAGCGGCTTTGTGGCCATCGCGCTCCTGGCCGCGGTGGCCTGGCCGATCCTCAGCACCAGCAAGGTGCGAGCCGCCCGCGAGCACGCCGCCACGGCCGACTGAGCAGCGTCAGCATCAGGGTCCCGGCATGATCGTGTGTGCGTAATGTCGCGGTGCTGACGGGTTGGGGGCGAGTCTGCCCGATGGGCATGGGTGTCTGGTGGCGGCTGAGGCGCGGCAGGCGGTTCCGGGGTGGCATGCTACGACCATGTCCGGCATCGATGACTTCGCCGCGCTGCTCGGCGCGTCCGCCACGCCGGCCCAGCGCCGCCGCCAGCAGGCCAGCCAGGCCCGCTTCGACCATGCGGTCGGGCTGGTCGAGCAGGCCGCCAAGGCGGCCAGCACCGGCGACCAGTCGGCGCTGGATCAACTGGTGGCCCGCATGGACCAGGTGGCCTTCGACGGCTTCGAGCAGCACCATCCGCCCGGCGCCGCGCTGAACTTTCTGCTGTATGACGTGGTCTGCGACCTGGTCCCCGACGACACCGACGCCGGCTTTGGCGACACCTGGGTCGACCACGTGGTCCACCACGCCGACCAGGATCTGCCGGCTGGGCCTGCCCGCTG